>Ga0153999_1000330_pt1 | contig 21923 bp, 38 predicted proteins | sample TSNC083MetaG_FD_104675 | JGI IMG/M metagenome (GOLD analysis project Ga0153999, IMG submission 104675) | Attine ant fungus gardens microbial communities from North Carolina, USA - TSNC083 MetaG | ecosystem: Host-associated > Fungi > Mycelium > Unclassified | place: USA: North Carolina, Lumber... | reverse complement strand
GGCACCAGGCACCACTGAGGATATAACAATTGTCAGGAATCGACAAACTCATTTCCTGTGTAGGAAAGGGCTCTGGTTCGACTCCCACGGTCATTATGGCTGGATGGGCACTCCTGGACATAAAATCTCCAACTGGTTACAAGAACCGGAGCCATCAAGCGCAGAGAATAGTAACGGAAGTACGAATGAGATAGATTATAAACCATTGCAATCATGTAGAAATGATGGTCGCTGACACCTGGAGCTAAGGATTTCATAGTCATTGCTCATTTAATGCCTTACCGAATGCCTCTTGGTCCTGATGGCACGCGTCGGACAACATAGACATTAACGACGTTCAAAGCATATGGGGAATCTTGTGAGTTTTTGCCACTCCAGTACCTCCTTTAGCAAGAATGCGAGCGCAAAGTGCGGGAAACATTCCTAATGCATTGTTACGCATGATGTCGTGCAATTTGGTTTCATCATCACTATAATGGTCGATGAGTTGTCGAGTGAACCAAAGCGATGTTTGCGTGCTGACAGCTAGAGACAGAACATCAGAAAGTACGATCATCTGAGGGTCCCAATACAGACAACAACGGCAGAACCACTCACCAGGGAAATCTGTCCCAAAAATAATTCGGGTATGGGGAACAAAATCGTTCATAGCAGATAAACTAGGGCCCCATGCACTTAAAGCCGTGTCATAGTAAAATGTCCTAAAGTCACAGAGCATCTCTTCCGAGGTCAGTTGGCATCCCATATACCGAGCCAAAACGGCCACACGGGATGCAAGGAAAGGTGTGCTACCTCCCAGGTGGGCGAGAATGATCTTCACTTTGGGAAAACGTCGTTTACAACCCGTCACAACGAGGTGAGCAGCAGCTTTGAAGGTTTCGCTTGGGACCTGAAAAGAAAAGGATAGTTAAAACCGAAGTTCGTTATCATCACGAGAAACTCACTTCACAGACAGGGAGGCCCAGAGTCGGATGAGGCCAAGGTATTGAGGAAGGCACCTGATTTCCGTGTAAGAATACAACAGCCTCCCTCTTGTCGAGTTCTGCCCAAATGGCTTCATATTTTTTGTCACCGATATAGGCTAATACAAGTCAATTCTTGAGAAATGAAAATTTACGTAGAGCTCACTGGAAGCTACTCCTTCGCCGTAGGAAGAAGACATAGAGATTCCATCGGCGCCAATTACATCGAAAACATAGGCGATCTCGCCAAGGACACCTGTGAAAATAACGAAGAATACATCAGGATCCTCGGGATAATCAGTGGCGTTCCCACCCTGTACATCATCTAAGAATGGTAAGGTAGCAAAGAATCCGAATCTGGCAGGATATTTCTGGCATATGTCAGCTACATGATCGTTTCGTCTCCTCGCTTGAGCCCTGTTTTCTGAGCTAATTTCACCAGAGGGAAAAGCAGGGAAGGACAAAATGGCTGCTTGAATTCCTGCAGAGTCCATTGTTTTGATGCTCAACTCAGGTGTCCAAGGCATGTTCTCTTTCGGAGTCTGCCATCCAGCCCTCGCAGAGGCACTGGACTTGCTCGCGTTCAGGTCCGGGCAAAAGAAATGGTGGTGGATGTCGATGAAGCCAGCCATACGGGAGCGACTTAGACAGAGAGATTTATACTTTTCAGCTTTCTTCTCGCACGTGTCGAGAATCCTCATGCATTTCTCTGTCAATCCGAAAAGAAACGCAGAAGCATTCCGAGAAAAGCAGCATCGAAGATCACTTTTGGGAAAGTACGCGCCCAATTTGGGCAAGAAAGTAGATTTACGACCTGTGGCTTCTTTGATCAGTCATCTTGATATTGTAGTATTTAAACAGTTGATTAGCCTAGGTATGATCAAACCTATCTGAAGGACTTGCATTCTTCCGAATCCCAGCTAACGAAACTGCCGCTCAGCTTTTTCGGAGCACCTAGCGCGAGGCCTGCAATTACAAGCCCACAGTCCTCGGGTCTGACCAGATTCCCTGCCGCGTGAGCGCTTAAGAATCTCTGATGTTCAGCCGCAGTCATTGTCTCAGCTCCAAATTGCCGTATAGTTTCTTGCATCTAAACCTTTTCTTCAGGTGCTTGATACTCGGAGGATAAAGTGGGACTCACGCCCGTATCCACCATGCCGGGTCTTAGAGCGACCGAGATAACATCTGGCTCTTCGTTGGCAAGTGTCCTGCGGATACGTTAAAGAAGATGAAAATTTATGACGGAGTAGACAAACTACCTGCAAAGTGAGTTCATTGCAGCCTTGCTTGAACTATAGGGATCCCAGCTCGCGGTGCCGCCGAGGGCTGCACCCGAGCTAACAAAAACGATTTTTCCTTGACCGACGCTCTCGCGTAGATAAGGAAGGGTTGCCTTTATTGCAATGATCAAGGAGAAAAAATTGACATCGAAATGCTTCTTCCAGGAGGAAAGAGGTGTGTCGTCTCCAATGCGATGAATGGGATCGACTATAGCAGCGTTGAGGACGAGGCCATCAATATGACCATAGGTCTTCACTGCAGTGGATACGGCTGAATTAAACGCCTGCTCATCGGAGCTGAAGGACGTCTAAGGATTGAAAAAGATTGAGTGATAACAAGAACCAACACGTCACACTGAATGTGCAAAAGTGACTCTGATCTGAGGGCTTCAAGCTCAGGAGTAGACGATCTGGAGATGGCGACGACTTTCGCGCCGAACTTGTTGAGGAGATGCCGGGTGACTGCAAGACCAATTCCTCTAGAGATGGGTCAGTGCACAAAGCATTGTGGGATTTATTGTCCTGGCGCACTTTGAGGCACCTGTGATAAGGATGGTACGTGGCTGGGTAGCCATTGACGGAGTGTGTCACGATCTGTCACACCGCGGCTATTTTATTGTCTCTTGTCAACTCCGATGCTTTCTCGTCTGGCATTTGCTCGTCTCGCACCGGCTCTGCACAGAGCTGCCACCTCTGCTGCACATCGCCAATTTCTTCCTTCTGTTCGCTGTTATGCCACAGCAGAGTCAGATAACTCGGTAAGTCGTCTGCTTTTTTTGCCTTCTTTCTGAGTCCATATCCCTCCGCCAGATGACCATTCGTGATGCTCTTAATTTGGCTTTGGAAGAAGAAATGAATCGCGACGAGAGTGTCTTCATCCTCGGCGAGGAAGTTGCACAGTACAATGGTGCTTACAAGGTACTCGCCCTTCTATTCCTCGGACTTTTCTTCAGTTTCTTACCTGAGCTCAGGTTACCAGGGGCCTTTTGGATAAGTTTGGCGAGAAGCGTGTTGTCGATACCCCCATCACTGAAATGGGCTTCGCTGGCCTTGCTGTCGGTGCTGCTCTTCAGGGACTTCGTCCTGTGTATGTTCACTGAACTTTGGTGGATGCCCTGAAGATTCATGTCTACACTAGCTGCGAGTTCATGACTTTCAATTTCGCCATGCAGGCGATTGATCAAATTGTCAATTCTGCTGGCAAGACTTATTACATGTCTGGCGGCAATGTGCCCTGTCCTGTAGTTTTCCGTGGCCCCAACGGAGCTGCCGCTGGGGTCGCCGCCCAGCATTCGCAAGACTACGCAGCATGGTATGGCTCCATACCTGGCCTCAAAGTTGTCAGCCCTTGGAGTGCAGAAGATTGCAAGGGCCTACTCAAAGCAAGTGCCCTGTCATTATGAGTGTTGATGGATTGCTAACACATTCAATTAGACTGCTATTCGAGATCCTAACCCTACTGTTTTCCTTGAGAATGAAATGATGTATGGTGTTTCCTTCCCCATGTCCCAAGAGGCAATGTCGGACAATTTCCTTTTACCCATCGGAAAAGCAAAAATTGAGCGGGCAGGCAGCGATGTCACAATAGTTGCTCATAGCAAAATGGTCACCCATAGTATCGAGGCTGCTGATATCCTGGCTAAGGAGGGGATCCAAGCTGAAGTTATCAACCTTCGTAGTATTCGTCCGCTCGACATTGAAACCATTAAGAAGTCGGTCAAGAAGACCAACAGGTAAACTTTTGCAGTGTGTCGATGGTGTCTTACTCACAGAATTCCTAGGCTTCTCATTGTCGAGGGCGGTTTCCCTGCCTTTGGTGTCGGCAGTGAAATTTGCGCTCAGATTGTTGAGAGTGAGGCTTTTGACTACTTGGATGCTCCTGTTGAACGTATCACTGGCGCTGATGTTCCAACACCTGTAAGTAGAAGTACAATTGCCTCCAGAACGACCACTTCAATCTATTTTTAGTATGCAACAAATCTTGAGAATCTGTCATTCCCCGATACCTCTCTAATTGTCAAGGTCGCAAAGCGAGCACTTTACCGTACTAACTAGTAATATTTATCTTGGCTGGGAGTTAGTAGCGGGTACTATGTCTTAGAGGCGCCTTCGTCTTCGTTTAAATGGCTTTTCAGACGGTTTCCTAGATATTGTAATCTACTATTCTTCTGACCCCATGATTTTTCATACATTGCTACTGCTGGAAGGTATTCAGACGAATCCTAACGGCATTTGCGTGTGCCTGCAACCCCTCGCAGTCTGCAAGTGTGGCAACCACAGGTCCCAACCCCTTGAGGCCCAAGGCGGTGATTTCTTGTGAAGTGATATGCTTTTGGTACGACTGTGTATTGACACCACTGAATTGCCTGGCATATCCATTGGTAGGGAGTGTGTGATTTGTTCCAGATGCATAGTCACCACAGCTACAACCATCTTCGTGAGAAGGCATAACGTCGGGCCGATGAAAACAAACTTACCTCTCCGGAGTATAAGGGCCGACAAAGACGCTTCCTGCATTCTCGATCAGAGAGACCTTGTCTTTCGCGTTTTCAAGGTGAAGAATGAGATGTTCAGGAGCATAATCGTTTGAAAACGCTATCGCTTCTTCTACATCCCTTGCCTTGATAATAAGGCTTTTTGAAACAGATTGACGCACGATATTGACCCGTTCCAGAGCATGAGCTTGCTGGTCAACTTCTTTCTCGATTGAAGCCATGTGGTCTGCTGCGAGATTTACTGCGACAAGGACAACCTGCGAATCAATCCCGTGTTCTGCCTGAGACAGGAGGTCTGCTGCTACGAAGGCAGGGTTGACAGTATGGTCTGCAATAACCTGATACAAGTCATTTCGTTAACAAATTCTGATTTATGAGGGTAACACTAACTTACCAAGACTTCGGATGGGCCTGCAGGCATGTCGATGGACACGAGTGCATCAGTGTCGTTTTGAACCAACATTTTTGCGGCTGTGACCCATTGGTTTCCTGGGCCAAAGATCTTGTCGACCTTTGGACATGTTTCTGTCCCATATGCCATGGCAGCCACAGCTTGTGCACCCCCAGCCTTCAAGATAGCAGATGCTCCAACAAGTTTAGCAACATACATGACTTCTGGAGAAATGCTCCCATCTGGTCGAGGGGGCGTAGCCAATACGATCTCCCTGCATCCAGCAACCTGAGCCGGTATACCAAGCATCAGAGCTGTTGAAGGAAGAATAGCTGTGCCACCTGGCACATACAGACCGACGCGAGCAATAGGCCGAGCAAAACGTGAGCAGACCACGCCAGGAATTGTCTCAACTACTAACGCAGACTTGTCAGATTGGGCCTCGTGGAATTTGTGGATGTTGGAGTAAGCAACGTCAATAGCTTTACGAAGTTCTTCGTCTAGTTGCATTGATTCGGGAGTGAACGGAGGGAGCACAACTGTAGATACAAGCTGCACTTTGTCAAATTTGGCAGTCAATTCTAACAGTGCCTTGTCTCCGTTCTGGCGGACCTGATCTACGATAGGCTTCACTTTGTTAATCATTTCACCCGATTTGAGGACGGGTCTACGAAGCAATTGCGCACGCTCCGCGGACTGAATGGATGCGAGATCGGATGTGCGCATTCGGATGGTACCGTTATCACTGTCCGCAATAGCAGACGACACCTTGTGCGTTGAAGGTGTCGTCCACTGAGGTTTGGCATTTCCAGGCCTCCGCGAAACTTTCTTCGCCTTCATGTCAAGTGAATGCTCGATGTCTGCGATGCTGACTCCTGTAGCAACACATTTTGTCAAAGCAAAATAAAACAGGTCTGCCGCCTCAAAGGCGACCTCCTCTGGAGAGCTTGCATGACAAAGTTCGTCGGCCTCTTCCATGATTTTGGAACGAAGTAATTCAGGGTCATCAAACAAACGCTTCGTGTATGATCCAGGGGGAGCGCCCTCCAAGCGCTTCTTGAGGGTGCTCTCGAGAGCTGTAAATCCACTCGGAGGTCCAAAGCAAGAGAGGCGGTTAAGATGGCAGAATCCCGTGCCATGTTGGATGACACGGTACCCCAGGCAGTCTGAATCGCAATCCAAGCGAATGCTGACAATATCCTGGGTGGCACCTGAAATTTCACCCTTGCGCCAAAGCCCGTGTTTCCGCGATTGATAGACACCCTTGCCAGAAAAGATACTCTCCCGCACAGACTCTACGGAAGAGTAGACAAGACCGAGGGTATGACCGGATTGTGTGGAAACGACGGTGGGGAATAGTTGATCAGGCCTGTCTGAGGTGATGATAGAGAGGAAAGCATCAGCAACATTCAGCTGCGATTTTGAGGTCGGCTGCAAAGTCAAATTGGAAAAGGGAATAATAAGTGTTGCACCAGTACTTGAAATGGTGCGAATAGTTTGAACTGTCGGGGTAGCAACAGAATCAAGAAGAAGATAAATTGATGAGCCGGAGAAAAAGCTGGACGTTGATGAGATGAGATGGCTGTCCACAGCTGGCGTTTTCAATACTACTCCGGAAACACCGCCACGAATTCTATCTGACACTGCACTGATGCTACCAACATCCAAGAGGAGGATAAGCCGATCTGCTGGAATGACGTTGATTATTTCCGTCACCAGAGAAAGTGGCAAGATGACTTTCTCTACGCCGGCATCCAGCCAGTCGGCGACTTGGACAGCAGTGATCGACGTCTGCTGATCAACCAGGTAGAAAGTGTGGTCAGGAACTTGTTGGGGCGAGTTTTGAGGATGGGTGATAATGGGTCCCAGACGACCTAGTGCATCAAACAACCCCCGATCACCTGCCTCGTCTAGCAGAGGTAGGAACGCAGACATCTTGGACTTGAGAAGATAAGATGATTTATCCATCAATATACATGGCTTTTGCTTATATATAATCATGTAAAAACAGGCTACCTGTCGGCTCTGTAGTGTAGTGGTTATCACTCAAGATTCTGATCTCAATATTCTTGAAACCCAGGTTCGATCCCTGGCAGGGCCTTTTTCTCACGTTTCTGATTAGCCGTACGTTGGAGTTTTTCATCTTATGATGAGAAAATTGGCTATGATATTTAATATTGAAGTTGCCTGAAGAAGACTCGACCATTAACACGATGAAACACGTCTGTCTGATTGTGAGTGCTGGGTTGAATGCCTTGGTGCGTCGGTGATGACACAATGAGATGTGACATCATCGTCATCGTCATTCACTCCTTGTGAAGCCTATTTGCCGCAAAAATCAGGATCATCCATTTTTCCTTGCACCATGTCTATTGTTTACGTTCCGAATATTCTTCTTGCAATTCCCCGTAACCCAGTCACTGCCTTGGGCTTGCCTTTGGCTCTTGGTTTCCTAAGCGGCTCGCCGGTCTCTAAAGAAGCTAACAGCGAGTGGTATCACGTCTGTCCGCTGTCCTTGTGGTGGTTTTCGGTTATCTCTTATCTTTCGTCAGAGCCTCCCCTCCCCTCCTTTAAGGCCTCCTCGTGAGGTATTCCCTTTCGTGTGGAGTTCGCTATATTTAGGTTCGTCGCTCCGATTCAATAAGTTGCGTTGACGATTCCAGGGAACATGCGAAGCGATGGGGTGTGCATCCCACATTGCCGTCAAATCGCTGGACTCGGCAGAAAATATAGTGGATAGGTTGACGGCTCACTAGGCTTATTTCTATTTCCACTGAAGTTGTAATTAGAAACGACCTCTCTCTCGGTTTGGCTCTTTATTACGGTCAGCTCGGCCTGAACTGCTTGTGGTCTCCCCTTTTCTTTGAAAGCAAAAGGGTAGGCTCTTTCCTTGCAAGAATATTGTCTCGATCAATGATTCGTGTAGATTACTCTTGCTCTCTTGGATAGCATCTTATTGACGGGTGCAACCTTCTATATGACGGTTCGTCATAATATCTTCCAAGTAAAATTATGATCTGACCCTCTACCAAAGAAATTATTTCATAGGCCCACAAACGCGAAAACAACCTATTTGTTACTGCCATACTGTGCCTGGCTCAGCTATGCCACATACCTGAACGTTGGGATGTGGCAGCTCACCAGAGATACTCGTAAATAGTGGTTTTCTCGATTGAATATGTATAATTAGCTGTCTACCTCATGATTACGGCAATTAGTGTGTAAATCCGGATGACTTGTACTATTGCTTACCAGCATGTTCAAACGCATCACTACAAACCAAACACAGGTCATTCACTGCAACTTTTATGACGTAGGGTACCTACTGAGAAATACATCGAGTTCTCCATCTCGCGGTGCAAAGGTTTGAACGCAGCTTTATGGTACTCAAGATCCCTGTCCGCCTTGTCAGCCAAATTGGGATCTGCTTCCGGAACCTTTTCATTGGGATTATAGTGGTTCCTCGCACGAGAGCAGACAATACTGGCATCTATGAAACGGAGTTAGGATACTACATAGCCTTTACAATGACCTACAATAAATCGGAGCCGGGATTGACACAGCTCGCGTTGCTCTGGCATAGATATAACAAAGATGGTACGTAAATCTTTGCAAGGCATCGGGGCTAGTCATAGAGTATCAGTCAAACTTAGTCTTGTCCTCAGGCATGACTCTACACTCAGCTTACGTGAATCCATTATCCTGATGGTTTGTTCTGTTTTTCAAAACATCTCTCGAGTAATGTAAGGGGAGACCTACGTCATAGAGGACCTGTGCGAATGACCAACTAAACCCTCTGTAACATGATAACGACGTGTCCGACTTACTGAATAATGAGCTGGTCGGCTTGTTCCCAAAATACCAGCATGGCCGTAGAGATAGAAATCGAACTCGAGGGGGTGACCAACACCCTCGTCTACTACCGTTCCAGGAGGGCAATTTCCATTAATAATGTCGTGTTCATTTGGCCCCGGAAAAAATCTGGAAACCCCGAGGGTAAGGAGGATGCAAAGACCGCAGTTTCTACTGACCGTATGTGATGTCGCTTCCCAACGACAATGATTGTGATCTTTGCGATAATCTTGACTTCCTGGAGTGCTTCTGGATGAATACAGTAAGGAATACACCGGTGGACACCGAGATACCGATCGCACCTTTCAATGCAGACAGCTCTAAGCTCTCATTCAGGAAAGACCAGCTCTCTTCCATTCAGCATGATACTCACCTTTCTCCAACACCTTGGGAAATTGACCCTCGGAGACACCATCTACCACTGCCGTTCATGGGTTGCGTATTTTTTCTGGTGATAAACTCACCTCTGTAGAACAGCAAACGAACTTTACTCGACCTATCGCCGCCTTGACATTTTGATTTCCACTTCTTTAGGATATTCTGGAATAACGACTTTTTGAGAATGAATTCCATGAAGAACTGAAGACTAACAACTGCCATCGGCCTTAGTTCTTGGATGATTTCAGTTCCAGAATCTTGGACTCGGGTTTCTTTATTGAACATTGTTAGCGAGAGTGACTTTTAATTGTGCCCATCGTTGATACGCACCAGCAACAAACTTAGTTATATTAAGGTCGATATTCCCGACCAGGGCCGTATATGATGGTGATCCTATAACTCCAGGAGCAGGATGGACGACGTCAACACCTGAAATGGTTGTCAACGCTAGTGATCATTGCGAACCGGGTCTGACTTACCCATGACGATCACTGGATTGGACGGATCAATGATGGCATTCGCCCCTCCAGGGCTAAGAGCCATATTAACCCCCCCGAGCTTGGCATTGATCCTGTGCATGGGTATCAGAGTAGAGGTGGAAGAGGGGTGGAACAACATTACTTGAGCGCCACGTTGGAATAATAACGGACGATATTACCTGGTGGTTTGCATGGTCGTTGGAGGCTGTAAGAACCTGGGTTCTCAACCTTGCACTTTGAAGCCTTCATACATTGGGTCACGATTCCTGCCTAATGTGCATCTCAAACAGTGGGGAGCGAACAGGAGAAGAGCAACATACATGCACATCACCGAAACTTGAAGGAAGAAAATTTCATGAGATATGTATCGTTAAGCATACAAAAGGAAAGAACTTGCTATTTGACAGATGCGTATAGCTCATTACCCAACTCAGGTAGAATCACAATGATAAGCTGAGGAGAAGCGCCCCGCTTCTGCCTGACGGTTTCAACAAAATCAGTCAACTCTCTAATTAAGTTTCCCTGAGGATTTCCAGGCCTTTTCAATGGCGTCTCTGCTGGCATAGATATCCCTTCCACATAGATAAGAGAAGAAGTATAACTGAAATCTGGTGATCATACCAAGATCGTTCAGAACGGAACGCAAAACGATGAAGCAGGCGTTAGCGTCATTGATATTGAACTTCTCTGTAGATTCGAGTGTGAATATGGCCACTGGAGCAATTTTTGGCACGGGAGCAAAGAATCTTTTCTTGTCCCTGGTGAGATGCCTATCAGCACATCAGTCAGGTCAGGAGATGATACCAACATATTCCAAGTCCCTTTCATAGGAACCTGAAATCTCGATATAAGATGAAGAATCCCACAGAAGTTATGTCCATACTTACAAATGATCTCGACACAATAGCTCCTCCCCTATCTGCCTCCTTTATTGTTAGAGAAGGAGGATCCAGAACCCTTGCTTGGAGGGTAACGGGACCCTCCGGGTTGACGCTGAGTCCGAAACTCTTAATGTAGGTAGATGTAGTCCAGCGTAGTTTCTGAGCGAGAGCGTGTCAGTTCTTGGGATGCGGAAAACCGTCAGCACTTACACGCGGTGCATCCCTGATCTTTTCAAGACGCTGATCGGGCTTCTTTGAAGCAAATCTGACCATGTCCCGGGCACTTTGTGGAGGAACCTGCCGTCGTGCGAACTGACCCTTGATGACAGTGCACAACTCGAGAGGAACCAATGCTCCATGTCCTACCTGCGTGAATATTGTCAACATTATAATTTTCTCAGGTGATATTGACGTACCTCTACGCATATCACGTGGGGATATCGGAGGGGTTGACCGGTGATTTCGTGATAATATTGAGCAATGGTCTTTCCGGTGGATTTGTGGATGGTTTTGTTTGCTCCCGAATCGGTGAACTTCCGAACTACACGAGGGATATACTGCCCAACGGTATGAACATGAAGCCCATGCATGAAATGTTGTAAACCGTGACGTTCGCGATCATGAAACATCCCATCTGGTCGAGGGACAAGTGCCTTAATATCATTGGCATGTAAGTGTTTCAAACAAAGATCAATGAGAGGCCCGCCTTCGAAAACGACTCCAGTTGATATGTCGAAATTAATCATCATGGAATTACCAGCGGGACGGACGGACTGGAAGTATCCCTGCCACAGTCGGAGGCCATTCCTCAAGTCACCGGTCCGTGCGTCCTGATCATCTTCGATGAAGAATGAACGGACATTGTATGAATACCTCATAGAGGGCTCCATGCGAGCGACCACATTTATAGCCTCGGCTGGCTGTCAAAATTGTTTGGACAGGAGGAACTCCAGTCACTCACAGTGATGGCTGTTGTGACAGCACTGTCGTATGATTGTCTGCCTTCAATGAAGCGGCGAAGAGCTCTGCAACGATAAATCAGTCATTGAGAGGAGTGAAAAAGATAACAGAACAGACTCTGGGTTGATCTCGCCTACTTTGGTAAGTCTGATGTTGATGGGCTTCGGTTGTTTATTTCCAGGCGTGACTCGCGGGTAGGTGACCTGAAACTGATACAATTCATGAGAAAAAAAGTTAGCGAGAAGTCAACTGCGCACCTCCTCTGTATCGTCTTTGCGCAAAGGTAATTTTATCACGGAGTACAAGTTTTTATATCCATCGTATGCAGCGCGTGGCGAAAACACTTTAGGGACGGTGTGGCTCTGTAACTCTTGGATGAGTGGCATATTCAACCGTGCCGGAACTCTCTTTTGATCTGCCGAGATGACTAAAGCTATGTGAGTCCGAGTCCTTCTGAAGGAAGAAAGCCGTACCAACTACAAGATCATACTAAGATCCAATGGGAAAACGTATATATACAAGAAGACAAACCATCATATTGATGAATAACGCAGTTGGGAATGGTCGTTTTGAAGAGATTGACAGTAACTTGCATGGGTTTTCCAGCCTTACCGAAGCCAAGGCGCCTCACGCCTACTGTAGTGATATGACTCCTATGAGTAGCAACATGTTGAGGGGGAGTATCACAGCCATAGCCACGAAGAGACTGCAGGGTATTATGGGCACCCCCTCGACTAAGGACAGGATTGGGCATTTTCACCCTCAAGTGGCTCGGGAAAGAAGAAGAAGGTGAGTGTGGCGTGGGTGAAGGCTCGGCGGTTCATTGTCTGATTGTTTGCTTTCTTTTCTTTTTGGGAATTTGCTTTTGATTGGCGGCGATAGTACCCAATTCGGGAAGATAGGGAATGACCTTCACTGCTAAGTCAGCCAATGGATTGAAAAAGGTCAAGGAGTTCATTGAGAGACGGCGTGGCACGACTCTGCGATCAAGAGACTTCAAGGCATCGAAAACGCGAGAAGTTTACCGGGAAGCCATGGCTGTGTAGTTTGATAGGGGTTGAGTACTTGCCTCGGGTTGTCCCCGTGTTCCTGTGAGCGATCTTCCTCAGCTGAATCCACTGAGTTACTCTCGATTGCGCATCATGTATTATATTGTCAGCGCTCCGTGCTCCTCGTCTCGGCAGGATGCCTGGCATTGTGGTTCCATCTGGACACCTTCAGACCCTTCGGATGAGCACTCTGTAATCGTACTGCCCACAGCCTCCAGTGGTGTATCCCTCAATTTCGGGATAGTCCATTGTTGAATAACTTGAGCCGTGACAGGGCGTGGCTGCAACGTGCCCAAGGGTCAAGCTTTATTACAACAATAAAAACACTTCTTGCAAGAGTTAATGTGTCACTGACTCTTCAAGCTTCCAGTCTATCATTAGGGAGCACTCCTGATTCACCTCTGCCTGTCTCCACGGTGCCGACGATATGCATCGCAACATGAGCTACCGAAAACCTGCGCCAGTCTATGTTCCTTCTCCCCCAACCTCTCCCGCCCCCAATCCCAGATATCCGTCTTTTCTTGCATCCAACAGAGTGGACCAGGTATTCCCATGGCCATCACTTGTGAATCGTTGCTCACGTCGTTCTAATTCCGTCGGTTAAGCCGAATCGTCCAGAGTCTAGCAAAGAAAAACCACTGCCTGCTGTGCCGGCGAGCAAGCAAGCCACAGCAAGACCCTTGACTTGTTCTCGAAGTGCCAACGTTGAATCTCTCTCATTAGCACGACAAGCTTCAAAGGTAATTCGAAGCTGTGGTTATCACTGTTGATGTAAACCCAACCTATACCTGACAAGGCTCGCACCACCTCATCTGGTGCTCTGAGTAGCCTTAACTATTGTTCAGATTCCGAGAACACCAATATTTCCTGCGTTTCAAATACGAGGTCCACGCGTCGGTCATCCAGTCAACAGGGTCGCCAAGCCTATGCACGCTCTCAGGTATTCAACCAGTTTGATTCCAGGACAGCTATAGTTGACATGTCAAATTTCGCAGCCGTATCGTCCTCCGACTCCACCAAGGCAGACCGAGAATCGAAGGTACAGCAAAGGTTACACAACCACGATACTCCATGATCGCGGTCGTAAGAGGGTATCAACGTCGATGCACAGTCAGTATGACAGGACTCATTCGCCAGACACATACTACGAGAGGCAACAATTGCATGGGCCGCGAGCATCAAAAGCCCTTCGTGCAGAATCCATGAGATCGTGCATGACAGAAGGAACGCAGTTTTCCCTCGGGGCTTCCGAGGCATGGTCAGGTGGGGCGACTCTTGTTACGACGACCGAAGGCCACCAGAGTTTCCCTGTGTTGCCTACAATGTCGCAGAAAGAGATTGGGGAAGGAGAAGTGCAAGAACCTGAGCCTGACGAGTTTGAGTTTGTCCATTCATCGTTTTGGGGCAGAATGGGGATGTGGGTGTGGTCGCTCAAAATGCACTCGAAACATGCCCTGCGGGGATGTTGTTTGTAAGTTTGAAATATATCTGAATGTATATGACTGTAAGTATTATGTAGTGGTTGGACAAGCAAAAGTAAACATGTTAGAATTGCAGAGGGTTACTGAGAGTGTCAACATCTTTTATTCTACAACAAAGAGGATGCACGTCTGAGAGCGGGTCTCTCCTTCCCCGTCATAAACCTCTATCTCATCCACCATGTCGACAGACTCATCCGATATTCACCAACCCCAGGAGTCTTTTTCTTCCTCAAGATTGTCATCGGACGTTACTGGGAAACCTACTTACGGCCTTCTCAAGCGAACCCATTCCCTGGAAGAGTTTCGCAAGTCTGAAGGACGAGAAAATAGGAAAAGGCGCCTTCAGGCCCTTTGGATTCGTTTGCCACCTTTACCTCAGCCAACAGGATACACATCTAATGCCAGTGTGCCAAAACCACTGGAGCCCAAGGGGCTGACTTACGAGAAGGCAGAGTCCATACGCGCCATGTATGACGATGAGCTGCTGGTTCGCTGCAGGGGCTCCAAAGAAAGAGGAAAAGTAAAATGGGACGAGTTCGAGGAATATGCTGAAGCGAAAGAAGTAGGCAAGTCCATCCATCCACCACCGTTATCGCTCATAACTATTATGTGCAGAACTTTGGCTTGTTTTCCAGGAGCTGGATTTGGATCGAAATGGGATTTTAGATGCAGACGAGCTCCGCTCTGCCCTCTACAGATCTGGTATGTGCCCCCCTTATTGCCAGCTTGTTAGTCAAAAATCAGGTTCTGCACCAATCATTCATCGCTATCGTCTGCTCAGGAATCAAAGTATCTCCCGAGATCTTGTCTGAATTCATGTCTTTCATGGCCACATCACTCGACCCGCGCCACATCACATTCACCGAGTTCCGAAATTTCCTGCTTCTTCTACCACGAAGAGCCTCTCCAGACGAAATGTATAGGTACTATGAAGTATCACGATATATGGGCTATAACGGCTGTGGACCTGCTCAGGTCATCATGGAAGGTCAGTAAGCACCTATAATCTAGCCAATGTGCAACTTGCTCAGAGCTGTTCTTATCAGGTGACGTTAGCCTCAGTGCTGAGGACAAACCTCTAGACTCCGTATTGCACCAATATAACAATATCAATGCTATCAACCTATCTGCTTCTACTTCTCCAATGTCTTCCTCCGCTCAGCCACAATCTGGCAGCGATCAGGACTCAGCAGCATGTGCAGAAGAAGGACACCAAAGTCTTCTCGAGCGCCATGCTTCCCTTCGATTTCTTCTTGCTGGGGGCATTGCAGGTGCTGGTGTGTGTTCCGATTTGTGACCCATATCAGGAATTTATGACCATTCTGATTAGTCTCACGGACATGCACGGCTCCGTTCGATCGACTCAAAGTATTCTTGATTACGCGATCATCTAGTTTGGAAGGTGTATCAGCCATTGGCAATACAGGTGGTGCCAAGGCCATTGGAAATGCAGTAGCACGTATATATTCGGAAGGAGGTGTCTTGGCTTTTTGGACAGGCAATGGACTCTCAGTTATGAAGATATTTCCTGAGTCGGCTATAAAGTTCTTTTCTTATGAATCAGCGGCAAGTGCAATGCATCTTGCATCCTGGTCTCTTCTTTACGTTTCTTATTTCAGAAACGTGCTTTTGCTAAATATGTGGACAACGTTGACGATCTACGGGAGATTAGCAGTGTGAGCCGGTTTCTCTCTGGTGGGTTCGGAGGAATTACGAGTCAACTAAGTGGGTTATTAAAATTTCTCTCATAATGGCCGGTATAACCGTTCTCCTATATGAAAGGTATATATCCACTGGAGACGCTTAAAGTAAGTCCATTTATTTCTGGAATAATCAAGGCTAATTACATACAATGACAGACTCAAATGATGAGCAACACCGGTATCAAACGGAGCTTTGCCCAAGCAATGCGTCAACTCTACTCCATGGGTGGTGTGCGTGCCTACTACCGTGGCCTAACAGTAAGCCTTCCATTTGTGTCATATGGACACCTTTTATAAATTCTCTAGGTTGGTCTGACTGGTGTATTCCCGTACGTTGCGTGCTTTCAAATTCTTGCCAACTCTCCACGTTTATCTTCTTTTAGCTACTCAGCGATCGACATGAGTACCTTTGAAGCACTGAAACTAGCTTACCTCAGATCAACTGGCAAGGATGAACCAGGCGTTCTGGCCTTGCTCGCTTTTGGAAGTATATCGGGAAGTGTGGGAGCGACGAGTGTATATCCCCTTAATCTTGTACGTACACGACTACAGGCATCAGGGTCACCAGGGCATCCGCAGAGGTATACCGGAGTATGGGATGTGACAATACAAACATGGGAGAAGGATGGTTGGAGAGGATTTTATCGTGGCCTATTCCCTACATTGGCAAAGGTGAGTTATATGTAACTTGAGTCATTCTGGTTATTGATCTGACGCTCCCTAGGTTGTTCCTGCTGTGTCAATATCATATGTGGTTTATGAACACAGCAAACGAAAGTGAGTTGGCTTGCGCTTTCTTTGCTGCATGTTGACTCATGGTTCTCTCTTTTACACAGGCTTGGAGTTTAAAGACCTGCTTGATCATTATCGCTATCAATATTTTACTAGTCGTCAGCGAAACGTCAGCGATGTAACATACAGCGGATTGGATCGCCAGTACCCTTCCTTTGATTCCTTATTCCCAATACTCTGCACTAATCGTTGGCTATATTCTGTCAAAGCATGGGTATACAAGCTCATTTATTGCAATGGCAGAAAATCTAGTAGTACTTCCTATTTATAATATACCAAAGTGTAACAATCTAGCCAAACAAGCAAGTTGTCACGAACTACATGTAACCAGGTGATTAACATGGCGAAAAGAGAACAATTACAGGGAACAAATCCCCCAGATGTATGAAACGACATGAAGCCATGCAATAGGAGTTGTTGATGTGCAAATCCAGGAGACAGAGCAGGGCTGAACCATTAATCATGAGAGGTCATTAGTAAAAATAGTTGGATGGATCATGCAGGACAATCGAAGAAAGGAAAAGAAAAGAAGAAAAAGTCATGAGATGACATGGGAGGGAAATAAATACGATAATTCATGAAGGGGGGGAGCAATGAATATCCGAAACGTGGTTAGTATTGCAAACAGAGTTTCAGGAATGTGAGAGATCAAGGGCACGTTTCTCCTGAATGAGAACATTAAGCTCGGTCGAAGGCGTGCGATCGCGTGACCGGGTTCTAGAGGCCAAGCGGATCTTAGAACGTAAGTCTCGTGTCCATTTTTGTCGAAGCGAAGATTTGTCGTCAGATGATTGGCGTGCGGGGGATGGGTGGATCATGATTCGAAGACGGTCTCGGGCAAGAATAGGAGCCAGAGAGAGGAAGGAGAGGAAGACGAGTTTTAAAATGAGACGAGGGCTGATGAGAAGGGAGGAGATGGATTCGGGGGTGGGAGAGGGGCTGGAGGCGACTGTCTGAAGGATATCGCCAATCTAGTGCGGAAATGCATCAGTTTAATTGAAAACTCGGTGTCGACTCGGGTCTTACCTGGCACGTGACAGTTGTCCAAGGCAAACAACCAATGAAACTGCCCAGCAGACAATCTGCGAGAGATACGTTGCAGACGCCACAAGCTATGTTGATGGCCGACCACGGGACGACGCCGACGAGACGCAAAACGGAAAGTCGAACCCAAGCAGATTTTTTTGATTTTGAGGAATCGATACAAGGAGAATCTTGATCGAGTTCAGAGTCTCCACTGAGGGCCGCTCGTGCCAAATCGAGGGCTCGAGGAAACAGATAGGTGAGGAAAGGAGAAAGCGGGGTTGAGAGGAGTGTGGCACAGAGAGAGCCGAGAGTGGTCAGTAGGGTGAGGAAGAGAGTGGCGAGGGCAGGAGAGAAGAGGGCACCGGCCAAGACATTCTTTAGAAAATGTGAGCACGATCGGAGAAGGAGGAAGAAAAAGACGTAGACTCACCCATATGACGCTGCCTGGAATGGACCAGGCATGCTTCCACACAGCAGAGATGGCCATGACACCCATGACATGAAGAAGGGGCCAGGAGCCGGATTGTGTGTAAGCTGTGAGTTCTCGGCCCAGCTGAGCGACATCGTCGATGGTACGAGGCCAGGCGAGAGAGATGGGAAGGGTGGACATGCAATAGAAGACGAGAGCAGTGGAGATGGGAAGTAGGCAGATGACGAGGACAATGGAGGCATTTACAAGAGGAAAATGGGGAATTGTTTCGGAGAAGGTAGTTTTTTGGGAGGAGGCAGAGAGGGGGAGGACGAAGTCGTCTGCGCCAGGGCGGGGAGAGGGAGGCGGAGACCATGAGTGGTGGACATCGTCGTCATCGTGGTTGACATTGAGGAAGTGGAGGATGCGGGAGGCGACGACAAGAAGCATGGGAGAAGGAGGAGAGGGGATAAGGATAGGGAATGATGTGATGAAGCCACACAGCTCGGTCTTATGACTAAGCACTATTTTCCCACAGGTGTATTGTGTGTCATTCCATATCACGCTATCTAGCTAATGTGCCCTTCTGCTCTCCTGAATCACCTCCGTAAGCTCCTCCAGCTTACGTTTTGAACGGAGCAATGTTCCGAGCTACTCGGTCCGTTAGTAATGTGAAATAATCATCACAACACATACCCTCTTCTTCACCAACTTCCGGGCCTTCTTGTCCTGCACAAGATCAGCTTTCGGAACCACAATGCTGCTCATGGTCTTACCCGGGAATTCCTAAGCAACTCCAATGCTCGACGCTCATAGGGTGAGTATCCAGCAACCTCACGGACCACAGCCCGAACAAACTTGGTCTTGGTCGACTGTGCACCCTTGCGATGGCTCGGCCGGGGGGCCTGGCTGATGGCCGTTGTGGGATGACCCTTGTTGAGTCCGTAACGAAGATCTACATGGTGGGATGTGTGTCCGACACAACCAGAACTGATAACAACACTCACTGCTGCGAACCATATTCTTGACGGTTGTCTAGTGCTGCGTCGAGGAGGATTCTGCGACTCAGCCGATCTGGTGCTATACAGTTCATCCCACGGTCACATGGTTTTATTTTGCAAAGTATCAAACTTCCACCCAGATCTCAGATCTTGGAACCCACAAGCGTGCCACCTGCGTGCTCTTTTCCTGGATCGGCGAGACGGGCCGCTGCTGCCCTTGCGTACTGCCACCATCTTCTTCTTCCTCCTCCTCCTCCTCCTCCTCCTCTCCGTCCATGGCATCCTGCCCACCGTCAGCGCCCATCGAGAACAATTACTCTACTATAAACCTACTGGATCAAAGTCTTCCATAGGTCTATCCACATCCTCCAGATCATCATCATACCCATCATCTCCATCGTCAATCCACCTCCCTCGCCAGTCAACAGCATCTAAATCCTCCGGGTCTTCAGGTCTCAACCGCAACCACTGCATTCTTGGTCCGCTCTTCGCCCTCTCGCTTACCTTGAATCCATAGATCCGCGGTACGTACACGTACCCTGCCGCACGCTTCTGCCCCCCATTCGGATTCGGATTCACGAATGGTGAATTTCGTTGATTACTTCCTTGTGAACTCCGTGGAGACGACGGCGTTTCACCTGCCTGTGGTGGTCGCCAGAATGGCGCGGGCGCTAGTTCACGATAGGTCTGGAAAAATAGATGCGGAAATGTAGTTCCAAAGAATGCCCCTGCCCATCCATAGTTAGCCAAAGTAACTCATTGTACATCAGAGTCCAACATACCATCTACTCCTTGGAATCGGCTACTGGGCGGCACATACAGGTCGTTACAGTTGGGACAGAACAACTTGACAGTGTCAAGTCCTGGAATGTCTGAACGACCACAAGGGACAATACTGGTCCCCGAACAGTAAACGCGGGGGCAAATCCCAAAGACACCACCATCGTATTTATCCAGCTAGTACTTTCAATAAGCCAATCAACTGAAATCAAGTCTGACCAAGACTTGCCATGGCTTGTAGACCTGCCCGGGTCAAAATGAAACGTTGGTGTACGAGTCCATATAACATTTCCGCAGATGACTCTACGATAGAGACATCCGGTATTTTGGATTCATCTTCATCTGAAAGAGCCATAGGGAGGTCATTACACGGGTAAAAACCCAGGAAAAATTGATCCTGTCCACACCTGGATCAACATCCAATACCATTTCCATCGCCTCCTTCCAGAACGGCACCATATTATTGAGTCCTGTGAGATTGAAGTCATCCTCGATAAATTCTTCAGTCACTTCGCAGAAGTATTCGTGACCAGGTAGAGAACAAAACCAGCTGATCCAGGTCAGTGTCGATGTAGGGGTTGAAGAAGCTGCAAAGATTCTCATCCTCAGCGGACAGATGAGGGAAAGAAGGACTGTAGGGTAAACTCAACTGTAACCATCTTCCTGGTCTTCGGGTTCCTCCATGATCTCATCACCCTCCCCGGGGGCGCTGACCTGCTCCTCGTCATCCATTGGGTGCTGTTGCATCTAAGGTAGTTCCGATTGCCGTAAAAGCAATGAACTAACCACGCACTCAGTCGCAGCCAATGCCAACACCAACTTCCATTTAAAACTCCGATCAATCTGCCTTTATGTCATACAGGTTATTCCAAGTACACATAACTACAAGTCATCGTTTTAGATACTCCTCCAGCCCACATTGACGATCCAATAATCAGCAGTAAAACTATCTGCCCACATCCCCAACTTATTACTCCATACCACACGGCTCTGGTCCACCTCGACTCTCGCATTTCTGCTGCAAACGTACTGATTGTGGTGAGACAGCCACAATACCCATCTCCTAGCCCTTGCAAGAGCGAGCAAGCACTCCATGATACAGGATCCTGCAGATTTTGCAAAACACGGAACAACCCCAACAGTCCAGTTCCAAACAAATTGGCAGACAAAGTTCCAAGAGGTAATGCCTCAATGCGTGGATTCAGATATATCGAGAAAATATATCGGGTCAAAGTTCCTGGAAACGCGAATAGAAGCGCAGCGGTCGCACTATGCCGAATTTGAGACGACATACGGAAATACGCGGGAAAAACCGCAGCATACATGCACACAGACAGCACAGTCAAAGCGTATCGGACTGGCTTACTAGGGAGCTTGAGCACAGGTAAATGTAGTGCAATTAGGTTGGCAATGTTCCATCCAAAAGATACTGATGCAATCGAGAGTGAGAAAGTGAAGACTGTTTTACCCAGCCCATCTATAAACTATCTGTCAGGTGAGAACTCAAGCACGGCGCCTATTTCAAAAAAAACAAGACTTGCACTGTGAAACCCACTGCGATGGAAATTACCAGCGTTGATCCATGAGTTGAAAACATCCAATTGCCAGCTGGAGAATGTGGTCAGAGACCCACAAAATCCTAAAAACTCTTGTTTGAGATCATGGGTCACCCCTTCCGGTGGCCATACCTGTCGTGAGAGCAGTGTACAATGGTCCATAGCTATAGCCAGCCACGTCTCAGAAAAGTACCTTCATGATGAAAGGACTGACTCACAACTGAGCGATAGGTTCTTTCAGCCTCAGACCAATACCCATGATCAAACACCCAAGTGCCTGGACATACGCCAGCGGAAATATTGACTCCCCGTCATAACTTGTCATAGCCAAAAAGCCAAGGCGTGCAAGGACGCCCAGAATGGATGACGGGATCAGGAGTGCGACAACAGGGATCGAGAGTGGTTGGTATATCTTGTATTTTATGCCTTCTGCTTCAGCTGGTGGGCT
>Ga0153999_1000329_pt1 | contig 21950 bp, 21 predicted proteins | sample TSNC083MetaG_FD_104675 | JGI IMG/M metagenome (GOLD analysis project Ga0153999, IMG submission 104675) | Attine ant fungus gardens microbial communities from North Carolina, USA - TSNC083 MetaG | ecosystem: Host-associated > Fungi > Mycelium > Unclassified | place: USA: North Carolina, Lumber... | reverse complement strand
TAAAAACAAATGAAAATCGGAACCACATACCCCTGCTGCCTTCATTTTCACCAGAACCTCACCCTTTTGGGGTTTTGGTATCTGTGTCTCCACCACGTCATATTGAAATGGCGCTGTTACAATCACCTGCTTCAATGTTTTGCTCCCTCCATTAAAATAAAATGTTTTAGCCGTTATAATATATTTTTATTATATGCGTATTAATATTTTGATCTTGAATATTAATTATACGCTAATTAAAATATATCTTTTTATATCCTATAGTCCATTGTCTTTTATAATAAATATTTCTTATTTTTTTGGCAGATATATACAATTTAAAAAATATACAATATGGCAGTAAAATGATTAATACTTGAAATAAATTGTCAAGTGCGGTATAATTTTAAAAAGACTATCAGAATATTATATTAATATATTATTGGGAGGGTTTTTGACATGACTGCAAAAAAGGATAAAAAACAAACACAGGCAACTGCGGGGGGAAATATCTATGCATTTCTCAGAAAAAAAATTATTGAACTGCAGATTAAACCAGGGGAATTTATCAATGTCAATGAGCTGTCCGAATTTCTTAATGTCAGCCGTTCCCCCGTCCGTGATGCACTAATCCAATTGGAATCAGAAGGGCTTGTGACTACGGCACCCAAAAAAGGAACCATTATTTCTAAAATCGATATTCACAGGGTGAAAGATGAACGATTCCTAAGGTCGTGTATTGAAGAAAAAATTGCCGTTGAATTTATTAATTTACATAACGAAAAGCATATTGCGCAGTTAAAGGATATTATAGAATTACAGAAAAAAGCCGCGGATCAGAAAGACTTCAGAGAGTTTTTAAGATTTGATGACAGTTTTCATGCCGTATTTTATGAAGCCGCCGACCGTTTATTCTGCCTGGATGTTATTAACAATATGTCCGGACACTATTCCCGCGTCCGCCTGTTAGCCTTATCTGAACCAGAAATACTTAAGCAGACCCTGGACCAGCATGAGGAAATTATTGCCTTGACCATGAAAAAAGATTCCCGGCGCCTGTCCCGGCTTGTTTTATCACACATTGCCGAAAAAGGCGCGGAAGTCAGTATGCTTACCGATAAATACCCGGATCTGTTTACCGGCATCATTGAAGCGCCGAAGGAGAAAAAAAATATCTGGGAGCGTGATTTTTTAAAACCCCGGCTTTAATTACTGCTGCAAATATTTTTTGAGGGTCGCTCGAACCGCTCCCGGACCTGCGATTTGCTCGCAGAACATCTGCTTAATTAAATCCCCGATTCCGGCCTGATACAAGTCAACTCCGAAAATATTGGCATTTGACAGAATCGGCTTCAATTGATCCTGACAGGTTTCGGGCTTGCCAAACTCAATGCCGGCTAATTGTTTTGTCAGCTCCGGAAGCATCGGATCGGCGGATAACTCAAATGCCTGGCCATTATCATCGACGGCCAGCAGATAACGACACCAGCCGGCAATGGCCAGCGGGATCGCCTTCAGCTTCCGGGCATCTCCGTATTTTTCCATATAGGCTTTGATGGTTTCACCATAGCGGATTCCGACCTTCTGCGAGGTATCGGTCGCAATCCGCTGGGGGGTATCCGGCATAAACGGATTCGGAATCCGGACATTGATTACTTCATCTACGAATTCCTGGGGAGATAAAATACCCGGGTCGGTTACCACCGGCATCCCTTCCACCGGGCCGATTTCGTGGACCAGGGCGTTTAACCGTTCATCCTTCATCTCATCCGCAATCAGGGTATACCCCAGAACGCAGCCGTATACTGCCAATGCCGTATGCAGGGGATTTAAGCAGGTTGTCACCTTCATCCGTTCCACCTTATTAACCGTATCCCGGTCAGTCATATAAACTCCGGCTTTTTCCAGGGCGGGGCGGCCATTTGGGAATTTATCTTCAATAACCAGATACTGTGGTCCTTCGGCATTAACAAATGGAGCAATATAAGTGTTTTTTGACGTAACGACCGGCGACATATCGAACACCCCGGCTTCCTCCAGGTCGCGGCACACCGAATCTGCCGGCCGCGGTGTAATTTTATCAATCATACTCCATGGGAAAGAAACCAGGCTTTCATCATCCAGGTATGACAAAAAGCCATCCTCCACATAGCCCCGGCGATTCCATTCCCGCGCCATCGTCATAATCGAACTGCCAAGCTTTTCGCCATTATGCGAACAGTTATCCATGGAGACAACCGCAAGCTTAAGCCGTCCTGCCTGATACCGTTTATAAAGCAGCGCACAGACCACCGCCATGGCGGATGAGGGGTGCTCCGGTCCCTCGTCAATATCCTTCTGAATAAAGGGGAAGTAAACGCCGTCAGCGCCTTTCAGTGCATATCCTTTTTCTGTAATTGTAAAAGAAACAAGCTGCAGATCCGGCTGTACAAAAATCTCTTCCATTCGTTCCCAGTCCTTTGCTGCCGCCGTACTTGCCTTCAATGCTTCCGTCAGGGATGCGAGCACCTGCTTTTCGGTGGCACCGTCTGCTTTTAAGGTAACAGCCAGCACCAGGTTGTCATATGGTTTATAAATCTTATCAATCACATCAAAATCGAACGTCTCCGCACATACGATGCCCTTTTTGCTGTCTCCCCGGGCAATCAGCTGATCGGCGATTCCGCCGATAAAAATACGGAAAATATTGCCGGCTCCAAAGTGTAGCCATGACGGGGCTTTCCGGGTCTCTGTAGCAACCCTGGCGGGATCATATGCCGGCAGGGTAATTCCTGCCGCCGCCCAGGCAGCACTGTCATTCAGTCCTTCATGTGTTAATTTCATATTCTGAATTCTCCTTTTTCCTGCTGCATTGTGCCAATTGAAATATCAATTATTTATTTATTTATTGGCAGCACTATGGTTTTATACTATTCTTTTTACCCGCCTGTGTCAATATCTTTTTGCTTTTTTTAATTATCACTTGCCAACCAATAGCTTTTATGTTACGGTAATGGTAATTGATATATTAATTTATAAAAAAGGAGAACAAACACATGAAAATGACATTTCGTTGGTATGGCGAAGGCAATGACAGCGTTTCATTAAAACAGATCCGGCAGATTCCCGGCTGCACCGGGCTGATGGGGCTGCTGGATCAATATGCGGCCGGAGAGGTCTGGCCGCTTGATGTAATCCGGGATTATGTGAAGCATGTTAATGAGGCCGGTCTGGAAGTTGAGGTAATCGAAAGCGTTAACGTTCATGAAGACATCAAGATGGGACTGCCTTCCCGTGACCGGTACATAGAAAACTATATTAAGACCATCCGCAATCTGGCACAATGCGGCATCAAGGTAATCGTATATAATTTCATGCCGGTTCTGGACTGGCTGAGAACTGATCTGGCGCAGGAGATCGAGGACGGCTCCAACGTATTGTATTATGATGATATGGAGCTGCAGGGCATGACCCCTACCATGCTGGTCGAGATGACCGCTAAACAGTCCAAAGGCTTTTCCCTGCCGGGATGGGAGCCGGAACGGCTCAAAGAGCTGGAACGGGTTATGGATATCTATCGGGATATTAATGAAGAAAAGCTGCTGGAAAATTATAAATATTTCCTTGAAAGAATTATTCCGGTCTGCGAAGAGGTTGGAATCCGCATGGCTGTACACCCGGATGATCCGGCTTGGCCGATTTTCGGACTCCCCCGGATTGCCCATTCCATCGCAGACTTTGACCGCATCATCCGGCTCGCAGACAGCCCCGCCAACGGTATCTGTTTGTGTACCGGGTCGCTTGGATCCAATCCGGACAATGACATTCCGGAGGCCATCCGGCACTTCTGCAGCCTGGACCGGGTACCGTGTGCCCATGTCCGCAACGTTAAATACCTCGGCCCGAAGAAATTCCGGGAGGCATCCCACCTCTCCACAGACGGTGACCTGGATATGTATGAAATCATGAAGGCATTTTATGATTATGGTTTTGACGGATATATCCGGCCCGATCACGGACGGATGATCTGGGATGAACAGGCACGGCCGGGTTATGGCCTGTATGACCGGGCACTGGGGCTGACCTATCTAAATGGCTTGTGGGAGGCTCTAACTAAAAGCAGCCGGTAAAGGAGTTGTTATGGAACCATTAAAGCTTCTTCCCAAAAAACCAAAAGAGAATAACCGCGCTTATGCATACCGCCTGCTCCGGTACAATATCATGACGCTGCATCTGGCTCCGGGCAGGGCTTTAAATGAAAATGAAATAGCCGATCAGTTAGGAACCAGCCGGACTCCGGTTCACGAAGCGCTGACCCTGCTTAAGAAGGATTATCTGGTCGATATCCTGCCGCAGAGCGGTTCTTTTGTGTCCCGGATCAGTATGCGCAGTGTCCGCGAGGGATTATTTATGCGGGGCACGCTGGAACCGGCAATATACCGCCAGCTGGCTGGCAATATCTCCGAAACATATATCCGCGCGATGGCACGCAATCTTGAACAGACCGTCCAGACCATTGTTTCCGGCGATGATACGCTGGATAAATACATTGATCTGGATGATGAGTTCCACAAGCTGGCCTATCTGGCTGCGCATAAACCCGCAGTATGGGAAAGCACCAAAATCGTATGTTCCCATTTTCAGCGGGTTCGTTATCAGGAATACCTGGTTATGCAGCTGGATGTCACCCACATCCAGCACGATCACCAGCAGCTTTATGAATACTTACTGTTTGGCGGTTCTCCTTTTTTTAATCTGGAGGAATTTTACACCAATCATTTGTCCTACTATAAATCCTATATCTCACAGTTAATCACAGCCCACCCGGAATACTATATTATGGATTAATGAAATTTGGCAGCATAACCCGAACTAGTTATGCTGCCCTTATGTTTCACGCTAAACCAGTCCCATATTTCTTCCATTCCCCTTTCATTTACATCCCAATAAGATCAAATTGTTCAAATGATATGACAACCTGATAATCTTTTTTAGGGTTCTTATATTTGACCTGAACCGATTTAAGCCTCTGGCTGTAATACCAGCCGCATTCCGCTGCTTCAAATTTTTTGCGGTGCAAAAAGTGCAAAAGCTCTTTTCCGTCTGCTTTTATCCAATAAGGCGCCTGTTTCTGATGGATCACATCCAGATAAATATCTTCAAGCTGCGTTTGATACGAACCTTCATGGGTGAATGCCAGGATGGTCTGCTCACCGGCAGCAGCCTTAATATTGGTTTTTAGATACACACCGTCCAAATAATCCAGGCTTACGCCGTCATCCTCGTACAGATCAAACGAACTGTCCTGATCAGGAGCACACAGAAGCTTTAAGGCGGTAACTTTCTGGGTCATCAGATTATTTAGTTCATTTTGCGCCAGCGGGATTATTCCGCCGCTCCGAATAAATATCGGAATCGTTTCCAGGGATACTGCAAGCTCAATGGTCTGCCCGCCCGGAAAGGCTGTTCTGGTGTGAAAATCATAGAAAACCTCGCCCTCCGGCATGTAAACCGTCCTGGTATCGGCACCCTTTTCTACAATATTGGCTACCAGCAGTGAATCTCCGATCATGAAATCAATTCCTTCATCGTAGCAGGCCGCGTCCTGCTGGAAGGCACTGCACATCGGCTCCATAATCGGCAGCCCCGTCTCATGAGCTCGTCTCATCAGCGAATAGTAATAGGGTGTCAGCCGATAACGGAGGCTGATGGCTTCCCGGATAACTGCTTTGCAGCCGCCATACATCCACGGTTCGGTTACGGTATTATCCGTATTCGTCGAATGGATGGAAAAACGCGGCTGGAAAATTCCGTTTTGAATCCATCTCACCAGCAGTTCCGCTTCCGGTGCCGGCCCGTAGAAGCCGCCGATATCGCAGCCCTGATTGGCAACCCCGGAAAGGCTCATTCCCAGAATCGTTGCAATACTATATCTGAGCGAATCCCAGCAGGTCAGGTTATCTCCTGCCCAGGTCTGGGCATACCGCTGGATTCCACTGTGTCCGGAACGGCATACAATATAAGGCCGTTCATCAGCGAAGGTTTCGCGGATTGCTTCATCGGTGATATAGCACATCAGATTGGACATTACCGCTTTCATTCTCCCAATCGTGCTGCCCTTCCCGTCAAAATCACATTGGCTGTCCTTATCAACCATACTGTCATATTCACAGTTATCATTCCATACCGAGCTGGTTCCCATTTCCAGAACCTGTTTTTTCAGCCGGTCTTTCCAGTATGCCCTGGCTTTTGGTTTGGTAAAATCGACAAACATTCCTTTTCCGCCCCACCAGGTTCCGGTTCCTTCCTGCTTTCCTTCGCTGTCTTTCACAAAAATATCATTCGCCTTCATATCGTCAAGATCCGGATGTACCAGCAGAATGCCTGGTTTTACATTTGGCGAAACAACGATTCCCCGTTTTTTCATCTCCAGGAAGAATTTTTTTGGGTCTTTAAATCGTTTATAATTCCAGGTAAATACACAGCGTTTCACACCTTCCCCGGTTACCTGAGATGTATAGCCGGAAGAAAGCTGAAAACCGTCTGCCGGAATTTCTTCTTCCCGGGTTGTATCAATAAACTCAATAATTGCATCATCACAATCCGCCTCAAGCTCCGAATAATACATGGACGAACCAAGATATCCCAGCGCATACACCGGAAGCATTGCCGATTTTCCGGTCAGATCGGTATAGCGCCTGACCACCTCCCGGATTCCGGGGCCGGCAATCAGGAATAAATCAATGTCGCCGCTGTCGGCACGATACCGGCTGTGCATCTTCCAGTAATTGCTTTTTTCCCTTCCCATGTCAAAGTCACATTCGGCAGTATTATGATAAAAATATCCGACCGCTTTTTTCGTCTGCTGGTTTAATTTAATGTAAAACGGAATATGTTTATACAGGGAATCCGTTTCTTTGGGATTATACCCCATGGCATCCTGCGGGCTCATGTTCATAAATTTCTGAGCTTTATTAAACTCGCCTGACTTTTCACCAAAACCAAAGAAATGATCTTCAGGGCTGATTTCACTGGTGTGAATTCTTCTGTGATTGCTGTCTTCCAAATAAGCCAGGTCGACAATATCGGCATGAAGAATCGTACCATCAGCGTCATATACGCAGATCCGGAACGGTTCTTTTTCTGCAACGACTTTCAGCTTTTTTCCCTGCAGCACCCAGCTTGTCTCCGTTTATGACAGGACTGCCTCCGCCGGTATGATCCGCCGCCGGTATTTACTCATTATCTCATCCATGCGGTCTTCCCAGGCCGTCATGGTCAGACTGTATGATTCTTCTGCAAAATCTCCGTCAAAGCCGGCCCGGATTCGGATAATATCATCCGTCATAAACCAGATCCGAAGCTCTGTGCTATTGGTGATAACAGAAAAATAATGTTCATACTTTTTAACTTCCGCTGCCTTCAGACATACTTTCATAAATAACCTTTATCCTTTCAAAATTTTCTGATAATTATAAATATACGAAATATATAGAAGCAGCGCTATACAAAAATTGCCCTGCCTATTGCTATCTTATACATATCTTGCTTATTTTCCTTATCTGTATTATAATAATTCTGAAATTAATAAAGTCCAGGAAGGTTTATCTATGATCGATCACGCCAGTATCATCATGTCACATGGCGCATCAATAGCTTCGGAACGTGCCGAAGGTGTAAATGACAATATGAGCCATTCTCATTATCATGATTTTTTTGAACTGTATTATCTGGAATCAGGAGAACGTTATCACCGTATCCGCGATGAGCTTTATCTCATTACAGCCGGAAATTTTATTGTCTTTCCGCCGCGCGTCATGCATCATTCCTATGGTGCCAAAAACGTCCCGTTTCAACGGATTCTGATATATTTTCGGCCGGAAGAGGTTGCCTCCGTCCAGATGCTGGATTATTTTTTACAGAATGCTCTGGTGTGCTCAACCAGTGACAGCGGACGTTATTCGGTTCATCATATGATCAAAATGATTGATGCGGAGTACCGGGAACCAGGCTATTGCAGCCAGGAATATCTCCATACCTCACTGAATCTTCTTTTACTTACTATCATGCGGGATGTTACGAATATCGAAAAAACGGCGGAAACGAATGTCATGTCCCAGCTTCTTCAGTATCTTTATGAGCATTATCAGGAGGATATTACCATTGAACATCTGTCGCAGCGATTTTTCCTGAGTCCGTATTATCTCTGCCGCAAATTTAAACAGGCAACCGGAAATACGATTATCCAGTACCTGAATATAACACGCATTCTCAATGCTCAGAGAATGATGCTGGAAACCGGGAAAAATTTTACGGAAATTAGCAGAGACACCGGTTTTTCCAATTTAACGCACTTCAACCGGGTGTTTAAATCGGTGACCGGGATGAGCCCTTCGGAAAACCGGCGGAAAAACCGGGAGCGCCTTGACGGCAGGATATCCACTCCGGTATCACCACGAAAACAATAAATTACATATAAAGAGAACGCCCCGCAGGACGTTCTCTCCAATTAATTTGTTTTTAATTAATCAAAAAATTTACGGCAACAGTCTTTATCATGCTTTTCATGCTTTTCACAGTCTTCGTCACAGTCTAAATCCTCAAGACCCTCTTCGATGTCTTTGATGCCCTCTTCGATGTCTTTCAAACCTTCCAGGATATCTTTTAAGCCTTCTTTGATATCTTTAACACCTTCTTTGATATCGCGGCAGCCCTCTCTGTTTTCATTGCGCTCTCTGCTCATGTTATCACCTCCTCATTATAGTGTTAATGTATATTATGCAGCATTGGAGATTGTGTGATAACTCGGCCACCCGTCCAGCTGATCGCATAAAAAGAACGCCCCGCAGGACGCTCTATCCAATTTATCACATCACATTTTATTGTGACGGTAGTAATCAACATAGGCATCAAGCACACCGTCGTATCCGCGGTAGCGCAGGATACCCATTAAAATGATTTGCAGATGTACAGATTTAATGCGCTCCCGCTTTCCGACAACGTCCGCAAGATCGTTCATTACTATCTTAAGGTCACTCTCATTCATCGGCTGACCAGCATTTTCGCCGGCAGCGGCTACGGAGAGTCTTATCTTTTCCTTCGAGAATTCCTCGGTGCGTCCTGATTTTTTAATAATAATCATATGTCATCCCCCCTCTATTGACATTACCTGATCAACCCGGCGCTGGTGTCTTCCTCCCTCATATTCGTGATCCAGCCATTCATCAACAATCATCTTTGCCATTTCCACACCGATGACACGGGCACCGAAAGTCAGGACATTGGTATTGTTGTGCATCCTGGACAGCCTGGCACTGTACGGCTCACTACAGGTGCAGACCCGGATACCCCTGACCTTGCCGGCGGCAATGCCGATTCCGATCCCGGTTCCGCAGATCGCAATTCCATAATCCGCCTCACCTGAAGCCACGGCGCGCGCAACCTGTTCCCCATATTTGGGATAGTCACAGCTATCGGATGAATTAGTCCCAAAGTCAATTACCTGATAGCCTTTGGACTCCACATATGCTTTAATCTCTTGTTTCATTTCCAATGCCGTATGGTCATTTCCCATTGCAATTTTCATAACTTTTAGCTTCTCCTTAATGTTTAACTCGTATTTACTTATGAAAGCCGGGAATGCCGGCTCAGCAGGTATAAATCCAGAACTGTAAGAGCGGCCATCGCTTCTACTACCACCACCGCCCGGGGTACCACCACCGGATCATGGCGGCCGTGGATTTCAACCGGCACCCGTTCATGCTTATTATTTACCGTCTGCTGGGGCATGGCAATAGATGGCGTAGGTTTAAAGGCTGCCCGCAGAATGATGTCGCTGCCGTCACTAATCCCGCCCAAAATGCCGCCTGCATGGTTGCTCTTCTTCCTTATGCCGCCGTCTTGGTTCAAGTCAAAAGCATCATTATTGACCGAGCCGCGGGAACGGGCAGCGGCAAAGCCATCGCCAATCTCAAATCCTTTGACCGCTCCGATGGACATAACCGCTTTGGCCAGACAAGCGTCCAACTTGTCAAAAACCGGCTCTCCCACGCCTGCCGGAACACCGGTTATGACACACTCCACCACGCCGCCGGCCGAGTCCCGTTCTTTCATAAGACCGGTAAGCCACTCCCCGGCGGCCGCCGCTGCCGCTGCATCCGGCATATATAGGCGGTTCTCGTCACGGGCACGGATATCAAAACGGGACGGGTCAATTTCATATTCACCAATGCTCTTAGTATATGCCGTTACCCTAATACCATACCGGGCCAGCAGCCGGACGGCCACGGCACCGGCCGCCACCCGGCCAATTGTCTCCCGGCCCGAAGCCCGGCCGCCGCCGCGGTAGTCACGTACCCCATACTTTTCATCAAAACAGTAATCCGCGTGCCCAGGGCGGTACACATCCATAATATTACTGTAGTCCCCGGAGCGCTGATCCTGATTCCTGATCATCAGCGCAAGCGGCGTTCCGGTTGTCCTGCCGTCAAATACGCCGGACAGTATTTCAACCCGGTCGCCCTCCTGTCTGGCTGTGGTAAATTTGCTCTGCCCTGGTTTTCTCCGATCCAGATAGCTCTGAATGTCATCTTCACACAGCTCAAGCCCGGCCGGGCAGCCGTCAACGGTAACGCCCACGCCTCTGCCGTGCGATTCCCCCCATGTCATAATCCGAAAGATTGTCCCCCAGGTTGACCCTGCCATATCAGCCTCCTATTTTTACGATGGCGCAGCTGTTTGGTTCGGCACAGGGAACCGGGTTGCTGCTCATAATGATAAGTCCTTTTTTATAATCAATATTGAAGAAGGTAATGGTACCACTCTCATGATTGATCGAAGCAAAATGCTTATCATCCGGAAATATCGCCAGGTCTTTGGGATATTCCCCGCTGATGGGCAGACAGCATATCTGCTTAAGCAGCCCGGTTTCCAGATCCCGGTCATAAATGGAAACGGACTCATCGCCCGCATTGCCGCAGAATAAATGGGTTTCATCCGGCGAAAGCCGCATGGAGCAGACGGCGGTTAAAATATTGTGTTTTTCTCCCGCTGTCGGGACGGTCTGGATCTTTTCAATCACCGGTACACGTTCTCCGCTTTTATAGCTGAACACATCAATAACATTTTTTTGTTCCGACATCAGATAGAAAAATCTGCCGTCGGAGCTGAATCGGAAACAGCGCGGTGCCGCTTCCAGATCACAGCGGACAGCGTCGACCAAAACCAGCTTTTCTTCCGGTTCATTAAAACGGTATATCTTAACCTGATCCAGGCCGGAATCGGCGCACATGACAAATTTCCCGTCCGGGGTTATTCTGGTGCAGCTGACATGCGGCCGGAAATTACGCTCGGCAATACTGCCCAGGCCTTTATGAAACACGCCGTCAACTATTTCACCGACCGAGCCGTCATCATTCAGACGCAGAACAGTAGCTTTCCCATCATGGTAGCCGGAAACAAATATATACTTGTCATCCTTGTCCGTGGACAGATGACAGCCTCTCATGCCCTTGATCTTCGCACTGTTCAAACGGGTAAGACTGCCGTTTTCTAGGATCCGGAAAGCTACCACGCCCTCATCGGCTATCGAGTACAGTGTTTTTCCATTGCTGGAAGGAATCACATAGGATGAATTGTCAACTTCCACCTCACAACGTTCATGAAACACCCCCTTTTTTACATCCACATCAAAAACTGTAATGCCTTTTGATTGGCCTGTATAAGAGTAAGATCCGACATAGGCCATGTATTTTTCTGTTTTGGTCATAAATTCCCTCTCCTCAAATCATAGTTTGTATAAAACAATCAATTAAAGTAATGATACCATATATTTTTCAAAAAATCCATTCGGAATATATTGACACCTGATTATTTTTCAGTATAATTGACATTGTTAAGTATTTGTAAACTTAAAAGTTAGCAGGAGGGGTCATGAGCATCGGTGCAAAATTAAAAGAGTTACGTATTTTAAAAGGTCTTACGCAGGAAGATCTGGCCAACCGTGCGGAATTGTCAAAGGGCTTTATATCCCAGCTGGAACGGGATCTGACATCCCCGTCGATTGCCACGCTGATGGATATTCTCCAATGCCTTGGTACTACCATCAGCGACTTTTTTAATGAAACCCCGGAAGAACAGATTGTTTTCGGCCAGGCAGATTATTTCGAAAAGCTTGATGCCGATTTAAAGAATGTGATTCAATGGATTATTCCCAATGCCCAGAAAAACGTCATGGAGCCTCTGATGCTTACATTAGCGGCGGGCGGCAGAACCAATCCGGACAATCCTCATGAGGGTGAGGAATTTGGTTATGTGCTGCGGGGCTCGGTTACCATTCATCTGGGATCCAGGATTTATAAAGCGAAAAAAGGGGAATCCTTTTATTTTAAAGCGGATAAAAAACATTACTTATTTAGTAAAGCCGGTGCTGCCTTGTTATGGGTCAGCTCGCCGCCGAGTTTTTAATTTACCGGGAGGATATCGATAATGGGTCGGAATTTAATTGATTTAACCAAGATAACAAAGAGCTTTGATGGCACGATGGTACTGGATGATTTGAATTTATCCGTTCAGGAAAATACATTTGTGACCCTGCTTGGGCCAAGCGGCTGCGGGAAAACAACCACGCTCCGGATTATCGGCGGCTTTGAAACAGCAGATACCGGCCAGGTTGTCTTTGACGGTACGGATATCAGCCGGCTGCCGCCCAACAAACGCCAGCTCAATACGGTCTTTCAGAAGTATGCACTGTTTACCCATATGAATATTGCGGAAAATATTGCCTTTGGATTACGGATTAAGAATAAGCCAAAGGCTTATATTAAGGATAAGATTCAATATGCCCTGAAGCTGGTTAACTTAAGCGGCTATGAAAACCGCAGCGTGGATTCTTTAAGCGGCGGACAGCAGCAGCGGATTGCAATTGCCCGGGCGATTGTCAATGAACCCCGGGTACTGCTGCTGGACGAACCACTGGGCGCACTGGATCTGAAACTGCGCCAGGATATGCAGTATGAACTGATCCGACTGAAAAATGAACTGGGCATTACCTTTATCTACGTTACCCATGACCAGGAAGAAGCGCTGACCATGTCGGATACCATTGTCGTTATGAATCAGGGATATATCCAGCAGATGGGAACGCCGGAGCAGATCTATAACGAGCCGGAAAATGCTTTTGTTGCGGACTTTATCGGCGAAAGCAATATTGTCCCGGGAATCATGCTGCGGGATGAGCTGGTTGAAATTTTCGGTGCCCGATTTGCCTGTGTGGATAAAGGCTTCGGCAGCCGCAAACCGGTCGATGTGGTGATCCGACCGGAGGATATTGATCTGGTTGCGCCGGCCGAAGGAACGCTGACCGGAATCTGCACCCACCTGATTTTTAAAGGTGTTCATTATGAAATGGAAATTGTCACCCCGGACGGTTTTGAATGGCTGGTTCACAGCACCGATATGTGTCCGGTCGGAAAAGAAGTTGGCATTCATGTGGAACCGTTCGACATCCAGATCATGAACAAGCCGGCTTCTGAAGATGAGGAGGCCGTAGGGATCAATGAATAAAAAATTATTAGCCGGACCCTACCTGATATGGATGGCCGGATTTATTATCATCCCGCTGGCGCTGATTGTTTATTATGGACTCACGGATCCTCCCGGTGCGTTTACCCTTGCCAATGTCGCATCCATTTCTGCCCCTGAGCATCTGAAAGCGCTGTTTCTTTCCTTGGGGTTATCCTTAATCAGTACGGTTATCTGTCTTTTGCTGGCCTATCCGCTGGCCATGATTCTGCGCAGCCGGGGGGTGGGTGACGCGAGCTTTATCGTGTTTATATTTATTCTGCCAATGTGGATGAATTTTCTGCTCAGAACCCTGGCCTGGCAGACGCTGCTTGAAAAAAATGGCGTTATTAACGGCATCCTAAGCTTCCTTTGCCTTCCTTCCCAGTCCCTGATTAACACTCCGGGGGCAATTATCCTGGGCATGGTATATAACTTTTTGCCGTTTATGGTCTTGCCGATTTATAACGTCCTCTGCAAAATTGATGATAACACCATTAACGCCGCCCGGGATCTCGGTGCCAATTTTCACCAGACCTTTTTCAGGATCTGGCTGCCTTTAAGCGTCCCTGGTATCATCAGCGGAGTTACGATGGTTTTTGTCCCGGCACTTACTACCTTTGTCATTTCCAACCTGCTGGGCGGAAGCAAGATTCTGCTGATCGGAAATGTCATTGAACAGGAGTTTACCAAGGGAAGCAACTGGCATTTAGGCTCCGGCCTGTCGCTGGTGCTGATGGTATTTATTCTGCTCAGCATGGCTCTGATCGCCAGATACGACAAAAACGGGGAAGGAAGTGGTTTCTGATGACGAAAACAGCACAGCTGTTTAAAAAAATCCGTCAGGATTTTTATCTGGCCGCGATTTTGATTTTTTTATATGCGCCGATTGCCACCATGATTGTCCTGTCCTTTAACAGCTCAAAATCAAGAACCCGGTGGGGCGGGTTTACCATAAGCTGGTATACCCAGATGTTTTCCAGCCGCAATATTATGGAGGCCTTGTACAACACCCTGATAATTGCCTTTCTTTCGGCTTTGGCTGCCACCCTCATCGGCACTGCGGCCGCCATTGGGATTAACCGGATGCGGCGGATTCCCCAGGGCATTGTCATGGGAATCACCAACATCCCCATGCTGAATGCGGACATCGTCACCGGTATCTCGATGATGCTGGCCTTTATCGCGTTCGGCATTTCGCTGGGTTTTCAGACGATCCTGATTGCCCATATAACGTTTAACATCCCATATGTGATATTAAGCGTAATGCCAAAATTAAAGCAGACCAGCCGTTCCACCTTTGAGGCCGCAATGGATCTGGGGGCATCGCCGTTACAGGCCTTCTTCCGGGTGATATTCCCGGATATCCTGCCCGGTGTGCTGTCCGGTTTTCTGCTGGCTTTTACGATGTCGTTAGACGATTTTATCATTACCCACTTTACCCGGGGCGCCGGTATCAACACTCTGTCCACCTTGATTTACAGCGAGGTCCGCCGGGGCATTAAACCTTCCATGTATGCGCTTTCTACAGTAATATTTATTACGGTGCTGGTACTGCTGCTCATCAGTAACTTTGCACCTAAAAAACAAAGGAGATCATCATGAAACTGAATTTATTCTCATTAACTATCGCCGCCATAACTGCGGCTTCTGTTTTACTGACCGGCTGCGGCAGCAGTCCCTCCCAAAGTGGTTCTGCCGGCGGCAGCGGTTCCAATCAGCTTTATGTTTACAACTGGGGGGAATACATTGACGAAGATGTGATAACTCAGTTTGAAGAAGAAACCGGTATTCAGGTTACTTATGATCTGTTTGAAACCAATGAGGAGATGTATCCCGTCATCGAAAAAGGAGCGGTCAGCTACGATGTGGTCTGCCCCTCGGATTATATGATCCAGAAAATGATCGAAAACGATATGCTGGCGGAAATCGACTTTGCTCAGGTTCCCAATATAAGCCAGATCGACCCGGCTTATATTGAAATGTCGAAAGCCTTTGATCCGGAGAACAAATATTCGGTTCCTTATTGCTGGGGGACGGTAGGCATCATCTACAATACCAGCCGGCTTAAACAGCTGGGGGTAGAACCGCTGGTTTCCTGGGCCAACCTGTGGGATGACCGCCTTAGTGGGGAAATTTTGATGCAGGACAGCGTCCGGGATGCATTTATGGTCGCTTTAAAGAAAAACGGGAACTCTATGAATACCTCAGACGAAAAAGAGCTGGAGCTTGCGAAACAGGATCTGATCAACCAAAAACCGCTGGTACAGGCTTATGTAATCGATCAGGTTCGTGACAAAATGATTGGCGGGGAGGCGGCTGTCGGCGTTATCTTCTCCGGCGAGCTGTTATATATTCAGGAAGAGGTCAAAAATCTGGGGCTGGATTATTCACTGGAATATGTACTGCCAGCAGAAGGAACCAACCTGTGGCTGGATTCCTGGGTGATTCCGAAGAATGCCCAAAATAAGGTATATGCCCAAAAATGGATTGAATTTTTGTGCCGCCCGGATATTGCCAAAAAAAACTTTGAGTATATCACCTATCCAACACCGAACAAGGGTGCCTTCGACCTGCTGGACGATGAAGTGAAAAATAACAGATCCGTCTTTCCCGATATTGAAACCTTGAACAAATGTGAGGTATATCAGTATCTGGGTGATGAAACCGACACAATATACAATAATCTTTGGAAAGAAGTAAAATCTAATTAAAGATATAAAAGAATAAAATTTTAATTAACGTGCATAATACTGACATGACCCATATTAAAGGAGGTAATGCAATGAGAAATAAAACATTAGATTATACCGCACTGGCACTTGTCATCATTGGTGCGGTCAATTGGGGGCTGATTGGCTTTCTGGATTTCAACCTTGTTGCCTGGCTGTTCGGCAGCATGACCTGGCTGTCCAGAATTATTTATGCACTGGTAGGATTGTGCGGCCTGTATATCATCAGTTTTTATGGAAGAGAGAGGAATGCCGCCGACCATAGAGATTAAGCTGCTAATGCAGACTGGACATGGCGGGAATGCTTTGATACGCGCCGGCATCGCAGCCGCCATGTCCCGGGTGATCCGGAAAAATAAAGATAGTCATAAGGAGGATTTTGAATGATTTTAATAAAAGGCGGGCGTGTACTTGACCCCAAATCCGGACTGGATCGGATTCAGGATGTGGTTATTGACGGAAATAAAATTATCTCGGTGGAATCACCGTCCGGTCGGGACGAATCGGTGTTTGAACGAGTCATCGACGCCGGCGGACTAATCGTCGCTCCCGGACTGATTGATGTCCATGTCCATTTTCGTGATCCCGGACTGACTTATAAAGAAGATATTCAGACCGGTGCCAAAGCTGCTGCTGCCGGCGGCTTTACCACCGTCGTATGCATGGCGAATACAAAACCGCCGGTTGACAGCGTGGAAACATTAGAATACGTGCTTGCCGAGGGAAAAAAGACCGCTGTCCGGATTTTATCAGCCGCAACTATTACCCTTGGTATGAAGGGCGAAACGCTGTCTGATATGGCCGATTTAAAAAAACACGGAGCCTCCGGGTTTACCGACGACGGCATTCCGATTATGAATGCAGCGCTGGTAAAACAGGCAATGGAAGAAGCCGTCCGGCTGGATGTGCCGCTTAGCTTTCATGAAGAGGATCCGGCCTTTATCATTAACAACGGCATTAACCAGGGTGCCGTATCCAAAGCCCTTGGCATCGGCGGATCGCCTGCTCTGGCCGAAGACGTTATGATCGCCCGTGACTGTATGCTGGCATTGCATACCGGCGCTACCGTCGATATCCAGCATATCAGCTCCGGCAATTCGATACATATAATAAAGCTGGCAAAAGAACTGGGGGCAAAGGTATTTGCCGAAGTGACCCCGCACCACTTTTCACTGAATGAAACCGCAGTGCAGCAATCCGGCACACTGGCCAAGATGAACCCGCCGCTCCGTACAGAAAAAGACCGGTTAATGATCCTTAACGGCCTTAAGAACGGAACTATTGATATTATTGCGACTGATCATGCGCCGCACAGTGCAGAAGAAAAAAACAAACCGCTTACTCAGGCACCCAGCGGCATTATCGGCCTGGAAACAGCGCTGGCGCTGGGAATTACCCATCTGGTACGAACCGGATATTTAACCCTGCTGCAGCTGATGGAGAAAATGTGTCTCAATCCGGCAGCTCTTTATCAATTGGAGCAGGGATGGCTGGGAGCCGGTGCCGATGCCGATCTGGTTATCTTTGATGAGACACAGGAATGGATCGTCGAACGGTTTGAATCAAAATCCTGTAATTCACCCTTTATCGGAGAATCCCTGTATGGCAAAGTCAAATATACGATTTGTAACGGAGCGGTTGTATATGAAGACCGTTAAATAAATACCGGCAGGTAAAAACCCGCAGTGCATACGCTGCGGGTTTTATTGTTAAATCCTCTTACGTTTTACCGGCAGCTTCAGCGGCGCCGGGGTACAGGAAAACACAATCACTGACATCGGCGGTACATGAACCGTCAATGAGTAATCCCGTTCATCACAGGGCTTCTTCCGGCTGGTTTTCACCCGGGGATTGCCCACGCCGCTGCCGCCGAATCGGCTTGCATCGCTGTTTAAAATCTCCTTGTATTTTCCGTAAAAGGGAACTCCGATCTCAAACTTTTTATGTTCCACCGGGGCAAAATTGCAGACAAACAACAATGTTTCCCCTTGCTTTTTGGTTTTTCGCAGAAATACCACAATGTTTTCTGCTCCCGCCGTGCAGTTAATCCATTCAAAACCATCCGGATCATAGTCCAGCGCGGACAGCGCCGGCTGGCTGCGGTAGAGCTGGTTCAGCGCCCTGACATAATCACGGGTGGTCTGATGAACCGGATATTCCAGGATGTCCCAGGGCAGCTCTTCATTCTCATTCCATTCTGATACCTGGGCAAATTCCTGTCCCATAAACAGCAGCTTTTTCCCCGGATGGGCATACATAAATCCGTATGCAGCACGGAGATTATCCGCTTTCTCGGTCAGTGTTTTTCCCGGCATTTTACCCAGCATAGAGGATTTTTCATGAACCACCTCATCGTGGGAAAAGACCAGAATGAAATTTTCGCTGTATGCATAAACCATACTGAAGGTGAGCTCACCGTAATGATGGGAACGGAAATAGGGATCATACTGCAGATATCCGGTAAAGTCATTCATCCACCCCATATTCCACTTATAGTCAAAGCCCAGTGCTCCATCCCTGATATCGCCGGTAATCTGAGGCCAGGAAGTCGATTCCTCGGCGATCAGCACCGCCCCCTTAATACGTCTCTTAAAAACGGTATTTAAGTGCTTCAAAAACTCTACCGCTTCCAGGTTTTCATGGCCGCCATAAATATTGGCAACCCATTCTCCGCTGTTCTTCCCGTAATCAAGATACAGCATCGAAGCCACTGCATCAAAACGGATTCCGTCGGCATGATACTGTTCGGCCCAGAACAGAGCGTTGGCTATCAGGAAATTAGCAACCTGCGGACGCCCGTAATTATAGATCAGGGTTCCCCAATGGGGATGCTCACCCTGCCGCGGATCCTGGTGTTCATAAACGCAGGTTCCATCAAAACATGCCATTCCATAAGCGTCCTTGGGAAAATGAGCCGGCACCCAATCAAGAATCACACCAATGCTATGCTCATGCATGTAATTCATAAAATACATAAAATCATCCGGAGTTCCATACCGGCTAGTTGGTGCATAGTATCCGGTCACCTGATATCCCCACGAAGCGTCCAGTGGATGCTCCATAACCGGCATCAGCTCAATGTGGGTATACCCCATCTCACCAATATATTCTGCCAGGCGCGGTGCAATTTCCCGATAATTGCAAAACTGCGAACCGGCCATTTCATTTCCTTCTTCATCCACCACCGCCGGCTTCCTCATCCATGAACCCAGATGCATCTCGTAAACAGCCATCGGAGCCGTCAGGGTATCCGTTTTTGCCCGGATGCTCATCCAAGCTTCATCCGTCCAGTCAAATTTGCTGATGTCCCAAATCACGGAAGCATTGTTAGGCCGCAGCTCGGCATAATTGGCGTAAGGGTCGGCTTTCAGCACCGGCAGTCCGGCGGAGGTTTTAATCTCATATTTATAGATCATCCCAGCTTTTAATTGCGGAATAAAGATCTCAAAAATACCGGAATCAAAAAGGCGGCGCATCTGATGCCGGCGGCCATCCCAAAGGTTAAAATCACCGACAACGCTTACCCGCATCGCACAGGGAGCCCAAACGGAAAAATACACCCCTTCGACGCCCTCAACAACTACCGGATGCGCCCCCATCTTTTTATAAATGTCATAACAGGTGCCTGCTTTAAACTGTTTTAACTCCTTTTCCGTATAAAGCGGTGCAAACGCATAAGGATCATCAATTTCTTCTGTTAATCCGTTATCATATGTTACCAGAAGTCTATAGCCGGCGGCACTCTTTCGCGGTATCAGCACCGCAAAAAAGCCAGCATCATCCTGTCTTTCCATTGGATATATTTTATTATTTCCATTCAGTCTGACAGTAACTTCTTCTGCGTTCGGTATAAAAGTCTGAATGAGCAAACCGGCCTTCGTCATATGCGGCCCAAGCATCCCATGCGGATTTGCCGCCTCGGAATACACAATTTCTTCAATTCCCGCCCAATCCATCAAATCATATAAAACCTTGTCCATATTGTGGCCCCTTTGCTTTTTTAAGGAAGTTTCTTCCATTATAGCTTATTTTCTTCTATATGCCAACATCAAATCAACCATCCGCCCATAGCTCTTAACCCCATCCGCTTGGTTGTTGCTTTTGAGATAGGTGTCATTCCACTGGTTCGCGGCCTCTGCCGCTTTTCCTTCATACTGTCGCCAAAACTCATTATTGGCTCTTATATCCGTCCTAACCTGCTCCGATACCCCCTGCCAGACATCGATATAAGCTTCCAAATCCGCCTTTGCCAGCGCATTGCCGGCATTGATCAGCCCGGTAAGATATCCACTGTACTGAAAGGCCTGATTATCCGAGCCCGTACAGGCCAGGTAGCCGATAAAGTTGGCTTCATCCTCGCGCATAAAACCTTTTAAATGTGAAAGCTCATGACAGATCGTATGGGGAATATTATAATCTGTCATTTCCTGGTTAAAATTAGCTTCTATCGTAAACGGAACATAAATTCCGGCCAGCTGCAGAACCGATAAAATCCGTGACATAAGCACCGGCTTCGGCCGGGGATAGAATCCCCCAAGCGGGGGGAATTCTGTGCCGGCCTTCTGCATGGAAGTTATACCTTCTTGGATCCACTCTTTTTTATGGTCGGCATAGTTTTCATCAGTAGCCGTTTCGTTCACTTTCTTCACCAGATATTCACATAATTCCTGCAATTCCTCCTTTGTGTATAAGTCTGTTTCCAGCCCAGAATATTCAGAAAACGATACGGCATAATAATTCACACCGCAGTTCACGGTATACAGAAAAAGAATTACAGAGATCAGGAAGAAGCCCCGGGACAGCAGGCGCAGCGGACTTTGGATAAAACGAATGGTATAGATAATTACAGTAATAACCAGGGCATAAAGGCATAACTCTACTACAGAAACAGAAAAGATACCAAAAAAACCGCCGATCACGAACATCAGTACAGGATAGATGTGATTGGTATACCAGGGCGCAAACCCAGCCATTATCCTTGAGCAGACCTGGAGCACAATTGCCGCCAGCAGCAGACCGGCTCCTGCCGCAGCATATTGACGGTTTTTCTTGTTCATCCATTGTACCCCCTTTCCCGGTTAAGTTCTCCTCATATCAAATAATCCCCGGCAGACTAATCTGCCAGGAATTACTAACACATTTTTATTCATAAGTATATTTAATTATACACAAAAATTACTGCTTTGTCTATTATTTTAATGAAGCAAACAAGCCATCCCCATCCCAGGACAAGCCTGACTCGGGAATGGCTTTGAATTATGATCATGCTGCCGCGTTATTTATGATCGCGCAGCCAGCGAATGGCAGATTCAGACAGGGCGGCTGCACCGGAGGGCATGCAGTCCTCGTTAAATACGCATCTGGGATGGTGCTGCGGGAAGACCTTACTGTCATCCGGGCTCATGGCGCCAAGCCAGAACATCATCGCCGGTACTTCCTTGGCAACGCAGGCAAAGTCCTCGGAGCCGGGCATCTGCGGGCCTTCAGGAATTTCATTTGGCAAACCCGGCATTTCCAAAACGTACTTCTTAATCGTCTCTGTGAATTCAGGGTCGTTTATAAGACATGGCACATCGCTTAAAACCTCAAATTCACTTTCCCCGCGGAACATTTTGGCAGTTTCATGTACAATGGTCTTGATGCGTTCCAGAGTTTCCCCGCGAATCTCCTCGTTAAAGGTCCGCATGGTTCCCATAAGCT
>Ga0153999_1000327_pt1 | contig 22123 bp, 16 predicted proteins | sample TSNC083MetaG_FD_104675 | JGI IMG/M metagenome (GOLD analysis project Ga0153999, IMG submission 104675) | Attine ant fungus gardens microbial communities from North Carolina, USA - TSNC083 MetaG | ecosystem: Host-associated > Fungi > Mycelium > Unclassified | place: USA: North Carolina, Lumber... | reverse complement strand
TCTTGTGCTGCTGCGCGTGCAGGTAAGATTCGACGCCGCCCTGGTCAGCGATTTGTTGTGCAATTGCGTTGTTCATCCGGCGGCTCCTTAGAAATACCCTTGACGCTTTTTCAGCTCCATCGAACCGGACTGATCGCGATCGATCATCCGCCCCTGGCGCTCACTGGTGGTGGAGACCAGCATCTCTTCGATGATCTCCGGCAGGGTTTGCGCCTGCGAGTCCACCGCGCCGGTCAGCGGCCAGCACCCCAGGGTGCGGAAACGCACCATGCGCTGGCTGATCACTTCGCCCGGCTGCAGATCGATGCGATCGTCGTCCACCATCATCAGCATGCCGTCGCGCTCCACCACCGGGCGCGGTTTCGCCAGGTACAGCGGCACGATGTCGATCTTTTCCAGGAAGATGTACTGCCAGATATCCAGCTCGGTCCAGTTCGACAGCGGGAAGACGCGGATGCTCTCCCCTTTGTTGATCTGACCGTTGTAGTTGTGCCACAGCTCCGGTCGCTGGTTTTTCGGATCCCAGCGATGGAAGCGATCGCGGAACGAATAGATGCGCTCTTTGGCGCGCGATTTCTCCTCGTCGCGCCGCGCACCGCCGAAGGCAGCGTCGAAACCGTACTTGTTCAACGCCTGCTTCAGGCCCTCGGTCTTCATGATGTCGGTATGCTTGGCGCTGCCGTGCACGAACGGGTTGATGCCCATCGCCACCCCTTCCGGGTTTTTATGCACCAGCAGCTCGAAGCCGTACTCCTTCGCGGTGCGATCGCGGAATTCGTACATTTCGCGGAACTTCCAGCCGGTATCGACGTGCAGCAGCGGGAACGGCAGCGTGCCGGGGAAGAACGCCTTGCGCGCCAGATGCAGCATCACGGAAGAGTCTTTGCCGATGGAATACAGCATCACCGGGTTGGCGAATTCAGCGGCGACTTCACGGATGATATGGATACTCTCCGCCTCCAATTGCCGCAAATGAGTGAGTCGTTTTTCGTCCATAACAGGTCCTTAAAAGCCTTGCCTATGCCAAATTCACGACGGCCGGGCGCGCTGCCCCTTCCGTCTGCGATTGATGCCCGAACCAGGCGATTTGATGGTGCAGTTCCACCACCTCGCCGATCACCAACAGCGCCGGCAGCGGCGCCCGTTGGGCCAGATGTTCCAGTTGTTCCAGCGTGCCGATCTGCACCTGCTGATCGGCGCGCGTGCCGCGGCTGATCACCGCCACCGGCGTCGCGGCAGCGCGACCGTGGGCGATCAGGCGCTGGCTGATGTCCGCCGCCTTCATGGTGCCCATGTAGATAGCCAACGTCTGCCGCGCCCGAGCCAGATCGGCCCAGTCCAAGCCATCGCCGTCGGGGCGGCAATGGCCGGTGATAAAGGTCACGCTCTGCGCATGATCGCGGTGCGTCAGCGGAATGCCGGCGTAGGCGGTCGCCCCCGCGGCGGCCGTGACGCCCGGCACCACCTGGAACGGGATGCCGGCGGCGGCGGCCACCTGCAGCTCTTCGCCACCTCGGCCAAAGATGAACGGGTCGCCTCCCTTGAGGCGCACCACGCGTTTGCCCTGCTGCGCCAGTTCCACCAACAGCCGATTGGTTTCTTCCTGGATCACCGAGTGTGCACCGGCGCGCTTGCCCACGCAGATACGTTCGGCGTCGCGACGCACCAGATCGAGGATTTCGCCACTGACCAGATGGTCATACAGCACCACGTCCGCCTGCTGCATTACCTGCAGCCCACGCAGGGTCAACAGCCCCACGTCGCCCGGCCCGGCGCCCACCAGAGCGATCTCGCCCTGCGCGCCTTCATCGCCTGCGGCGAAGCGGTGCAAATCCTGCTCCAGCTGCCGTTCCGCCTGCGCCGTCTGGCCGTTGGCCACCAGCGTGGCGAAACGGCCGCCAAAGGTTTTCTCCCAGAAACGGCGACGCTCGCCAATCGAGGCCAGCCGCTGTTTGACCTGGCCGCGCCAGCGGCCCGCCACCTGCGCCATCTGCCCCAAACTGGCGGGCAGCAACGCCTCCAGCTTTTCCCTCAGCAACCGCGCTAACACCGGCGCCTGGCCGCTGGACGATACGGCCACCACCAGCGGCGAGCGATCGATGATCGATGGGAAGATGAACGAACAGCGCGGCTGATCGTCCACCACGTTGGCCAGCACCCGGCGCTTATCCGCCTCGGCGAACACCGCGGCGTTCAACGCGTTGTCGTCCGTGGCGGCGATCGCCAGAAACACATCGTCCAACTGCAGCGGATCAAAGGTTTTCCCCAGCCAGAGCACCTGCCCTTGCTGACGTTGTTGTTCCAGTTCCGGTGAGAGCGACTGCGCAACTATCCGTATTTCAGCCCCGGCGCGCTGAAGCAGATCGACTTTGCGCGCAGCCACGTCACCGCCGCCAACGACCAGCACCGGACGTTGTTTCAGGTCGGCGAATATTGGTAGATAGTCCACAACAGCCTTTTCATATAACAGAAAGATAGTGTGACTATACGGGCTGAGATTTAGCCTCTGAAATGACGAAAAGGAATGATTAGTTCCTTTATGGAATATAGGCCGCAACGCCAAAGGCAAACGGTGATAACTGCAGCGGCGGTTTGCGCATTCGCGCGAAAATTAAGAGACAGGGAAATTGTGTAATGCCGCCCGGCGTCTCATACTGGGTGCCGCAGAAAAATGATCGGCAGCGCCGATAGCAAAGAAGGATTTTTCGGTATGTTTTCCCGTTTTTACCTGAAGAGCAGCCTGCTGGCCCTCGCACTCGGCGGCGTCTTCAGCGTGTGTGCCGCACAGCCCGCAAAAGACGCGCCAATGGGCCGTTTCGCCGCCGAACAGACTCGCCACATCGCCACTTACTTCCCCGGCCGCATGGCGGGCAGCCCGGCAGAATTGCTCACCGCCGACTACCTGAAACAGCAGTTCAGCAAGATGGGTTACCAAAGCGATATTCGCAGCGTCAACACGCGCTATCTCTACACCAGCAAAGACGGCAAGAAGAACTGGAATAACGTTACCGCCAGTTCAGTGATCGCCGCCCGCAACGGCGACAGCCCGAAACAGATCGTGATCGTCGCCCACTTCGACACCTACACGCCGCAGAGCGACGAGGATTTGGATAACAACCTCGGCGGCCTGACGCTGCAGGGCGTCGACGATAACGCCTCTGGCATCGGCGTGATGCTGGAACTGGCGGAGCGCCTGAAGAGCATCCCCACCGCCTACGGCCTGCGCTTCGTCGCCACTAGCGCCGAAGAGATCGGTTCGCTGGGGGCGCAGAACTACCTGCAGCGTATGAGCGCGGAAGAGAAAAACAACACCGTGCTGGTGATCAACCTCGACAGCCTGATCACCGGCGATCGTCTGTACTTCAACGCCGGGCGCAACACGCCGCCGCAGATGGCGAAACGCTCCCGCGATCGCGCGCTGGATATCGCCCACCGTTACGGCATCGCCGCCGCCAGCAATCCGGGCAGCGCGCAGCATCCGAAGGGCACCGGCTGCTGCTCCGATCAAGAGGTGTTCGACGCGGCGGGCATCCCGGTGCTGTCGGTGGAGGCCACCAACTGGTCGCTGGGCGACAAGGACGGCTACCAGCAGCGCGCCGTCAGCCCGCACTTCCCGCAGGGCGTCACCTGGCACCGCCCGCAGTATGACAACCTGCAGTACCTGGATCGCTACCTGCCGGGGCGGATCGACAAACGCAGCCGCGACAGCGTGCAGATCCTGCTGCCGCTGATCAAAGAGTTGGCGCAGGCGCACCCGCCGAAAACACAGAAGAAAAAGTAGCCCGCAAAAAAACAGGGCCCAGCATTGCTGAGCCCTGTCGTGTGATTCGCCTCGTTTAGCCTTCGTGCAGGCCGCACTCGCGCTTCAGCCCGAAGAAACGCGTCTCTTCCTCGCTCATGCCCGGCTCCCATTTCTGGGTGGTGTGGGTATCGCCTACCGACAGGTAGCCCTGCTCCCACAGCGGGTGATAGCTCAGCCCGTGCTCGGTCAGATACTGGTAAATCTTGCGGTTGTCCCAGTCGATGATCGGCAGGATCTTGAACACCCCGCGCTGCACCGCCAGCACCGGCAGATTGGCGCGGCTGCCGGACTGCTCGCGCCGCAGGCCGGCGAACCAGCTCTGCGCCCCCAGCGTCTCCAGCGCACGGTTCATCGGCTCAACCTTGTTGATCTGGTTGTACTTTTCAATCCCTTCCACGCCCTGTTCCCACAGCTTGCCATAGCGCGCCTCTTGCCAGGCGGGAGACTGTTCGGCGCGGAACACCTGCAGATTCAGCTTCAGCTGGTCGATCAGTTGATCGATAAAGCGGTAGGTTTCCGGGAACAGGTAACCGGTGTCGGTCAGGATCACCGGGATATCCGGCCGGATGCGCGTCACCAGGTGCAGACATACCGCCGCCTGAATGCCGAAACTGGACGAGAGTACGAACTCGCCGGGCAGATGCTCCAGCGCCCATGCAACGCGCTGCTCGGCGCTGAGGGTCTCCAGTTGGCCGTTGACCACCGCCAATGCCAGCGCCTGCCCGGATTTGGGCAACGCGTTCAGCGCCGCCAGATCGAATTCAGCCATGTTGTCTCTCCTGCTACTTGAAATTACCTGTGCGGCCCCTCTGCCCAGGGGCCGCCCGGCCTCACTCCCAGAAATCTCGCGCCGGATCCAGCACCGGTTTGACGATGCCCGCGCGAACGGTGAAGTCGCCGAAGCCTTCGCCGGCGTTGCGCTCCTTCGCCCAGCGCCCCACCAACAGATCGATCTCGCTCAGGATCTCGTCTTCGTTGATGTTTTCGCGGTACATGCGCGGAATACGCGTGCCTTCGCGGTTGCCACCCAAATGCAGGTTATAGCGGCCGACCGCCTTGCCCACCAGCCCCAGCTCCGCCAGCAGCGCGCGGCCGCAGCCGTTCGGGCAACCGGTGATGCGCAGCACGATATGCTCGTCGCCCACCCCGTGCCGATGCATGATCCCTTCCACCTTGGTGACGAACTGCGGCAGGAAGCGCTCGGCCTCCGCCATCGCCAGCGGGCAGGTCGGGAACGATACGCAGGCCATCGAGTTCTTGCGTTGCTCGCTGATCTCGTCGTCGATCAGGCCATGATCGCGCGCCAGGGCTTCGATCTTCGCCTTCTCGCTTTCCGGCACGCCGGCGATGATCACGTTTTGGTTCGCCGTCAGACGGAAGTCGCCTTTATGGATCTTGGCGATCTCCGCCATGCCGGTCTTCAGCGGGCGCCCCGGATAGTCCAGCAGGCGACCGTTCTCGATAAACAGCGTCAGGTGCCATTGATCGTCGATGCCCTTCACCCAACCGATGCGATCGCCGCGGCCGGTGAATTCATACGGCCGGATCGGCGCGAAGGTAATGCCGGCACGCTTTTCCACTTCGGCGCGGAAAACATCCACCCCGACGCGCTCCAGCGTGTATTTGGTTTTGGCGTTCTTGCGATCGGTGCGGTTGCCCCAGTCGCGCTGCGTGGTCACCACCGCTTCCGCGACCGCCAGCGTATGCTCGAGCGGAATGTAGCCGAACTCGCTGGCCTGGCGCGCGTAGGTTTTCTTGTTGCCGTGCTCGATGGACAACCCGCCGCCCACCAGCAGGTTGAAGCCTACCAGCTTGCCGTTTTCGGCGATCGCCACAAAGTTCATGTCGTTGGCGTGCAGATCGACGTCGTTCTGCGGCGGGATCACCACCGTGGTTTTGAACTTGCGCGGCAGGTAGGTCGACCCCAAAATCGGCTCTTCGTCGGTGGTGGCCACCTTCTCCTGATCCAGCCACACCTCGGCGTAGGCGCGGGTGCGCGGCAGCAGGTGTTCGGAGATCTTCTTCGCCCACTCGTAGGCTTCCTGATGCAGCTCGGACTCCACCGGGTTGGAGGTACACAGCACGTTGCGGTTCACGTCGTTGGCGGTCGCCAGCGCGTCCAACCCCAGACGGTTCAGCAGCTGGTGCACCGGTTTGACGTTGCTTTTCAGAATGCCGTGAAACTGGAACGTCTGGCGGTTGGTGATGCGAATGCTGCCATACAGCGTGCTCTCCTGCGCGAACTTGTCGATGCCCAGCCACTGCTTCGGGCTGATGATGCCGCCCGGCAGGCGGCAGCGCAGCATCATGGCATGGCGCGGCTCCAGCTTCTGCTCGGCGCGTTCGGCGCGAATGTCGCGGTCATCCTGCTGGTACATGCCGTGGAAACGGATCAGCAGGAAGTTGTCGCCGTTGAAGCCGCCGGTCAGGCCGTCATTTAAATCTTCGGCGATGGTGCCGCGCAGGAAGTGGCTCTCCTTCTTCATGCGCTCCGCATCGGCCAGTTTGCCTTCGACTACCAAAGGCCCGGGGTGTTTATCACTCATCAGTAAACATCTCGCTGATAACGGCGCTCAAGGCGCAGCTCACTTAAAAATTCATCCGCCTGCTCGGTATCCATGCCACCGTGCTCGGCCACCAGTTCCAGTAATGTGTTTTCCACGTCTTTCGCCATGCGATTGGCATCGCCGCAGACGTAAATGTGTGCGCCTTCCTGAATCCAGCGCCACACTTCCGCGCCCTGTTCGCGCAGTTTGTCTTGTACGTATATTTTATGTTGCTGGTCGCGGGACCAGGCCAGATCGATGCGGGTCAGCAGGCCGTCTTTCACGTAGCGCTGCCATTCGACCTGATACAGGAAATCTTCGGTGAAGTGCGGGTTGCCGAAGAACAGCCAGTTCTTGCCGCCGGCGCCGTCGGCGTCGCGCTGCTGCATAAAGGCGCGGAACGGCGCGATGCCGGTGCCCGGGCCAATCATGATCACCGGCGCTTCCGGATTGGCCGGCAGGCGGAAGTTGTCGTTGTGTTCGATAAACACCCGCACGTCGCCGTCCTCCTCCAGGCGATCCGCCAGGAAGCCGGAGGCGCCGCCGCTGCGGGCGCGCCCGTCGATGTCGTAACGCACCACGCCCACGGTGATGTGCACTTCGCTTTCGTTCTCCGCCTGCGAAGAGGCGATGGAATACAGGCGCGGCGTCAGCGGGCGCAGCAGGCCAACCAGCTGTTCGGCGCTCAGATCCGCCGGCGCCTGCCGCACCATATCGACGATCGGCGTATTGTGTGCGTACTGCTGCAGCGCAGCCTTATCCGCCAACAGGCCGATCAGCGTTTCGTCGCGCGACAGCGCGGCGTATTTATCGACGATCGGGGTGGTGTTCTGCGTCAGTTCGAAATGGCTGCGCAGCGCCTGCGCCAGCGGCAGGGTCAGCCCTTCCACCTCGACCGGCTCGTCGCCTTTCAGCCACAACAGCTGCACCAGCTCATCCACCAGCGCGGGATCGTTGTCGAACCATACGCCGAGCGCATCACCCGGTTGATAACGCAGGCCGGAATCGCCCAGATCGATCTCGATATGGCGCACGTCTTTATCCGACGCGCGGCCGGTAATCTTCTGCTTAACCGCCAGTTGGGCGGTGAGCGGCTGTTCCTTGCTGTACGGGCTGCTGTCGATCAGATCGACCGCACCGCTGGCCAACACGCCCGGCGCGGCGCTTTCCGCCGGCGCGCGCGCCTTCAGCACCGACACCACCTGTTTGCGCCAGGCGGCCGCCAGCTCCTGGTACTCCACGTCGGCGTCCACACGCTCCACCAGGCGCTCGGCGCCCAGTTCGGCCAGCTTGCCGTCGAAATCTTTACCAGACTGACAGAAATTCTCATAAGAGGTGTCCCCCAGCCCGAACACCGCAAAAGCGGTATCATTCAGCTTCGGCGCCTTCTTCGAGAACAGGAATTTATGCAGCGCCACCGCTTCTTCCGCCGGTTCGCCTTCCCCCTGCGTGGAGGCGACGATCACCAGCAGGCGCTCTTGCGCTATCTGTTTGAATTTGTAGTCGCCGGCGCTGACCAACGTGGCGCTCAGATTGGCGGCCAACAGATCGTCGCGCAGCTGCTCCGCCAGGCGGCGCGCATTACCGGTCTGCGAAGCGGAAATGATGGTGATGGCGGCCGCAGCCGCAGGGGCGACAGGCGCAATGGCCACGGCTCCGGGCTGTTGATTGACCATGCCCCAAAAATAACCGGACAGCCACGCCAGCTGCGTCGGCGAATAGTCGCCGATCGTTGCCTGCAAGCGCGCCAGCTGTTCGGGCGTCAGCGGGAGCAAAGATGTTGGAGGAGCCTGAGTCGTCATTGCTGTACTTATTTCCTATACTTAGCGCCTTTCCTGCCAGGCGCGCGCCAGTGCCAGTCGCTGTCTCTTCGCTGCGTCGGGTGTGCGGAAAAGATCAGGAGAGTTTGTAAGGTTACCGAGCAGAATAGCAACGATTAAATAAGGGATAGCAATAAATCATAACCAAAATGACTAAGCTGTTTTTCTGGTAAGGGATAACGCTTAAACCGTTAAACAAAGTTTTTTATCCAGATGAAAATAAAGCACTTTTTTTCATCATTTTTTCACCGTTCAACATTTCGGCTCATTACCCCAGCCGATAGGTGCCGCAAACACCAAACAAAAAAAGTGTTAACCGGGTACGTTTGCCGTGGCGGTAGACCATAACGGTATAAATGGCAAGCAGGCGCGCTTTCCGGTACTATGCGGCGGTTTTTGAGTCAATGAGGCCGTAATAATGGCAACCACGCTGTTTAAAGATTTTCAGTTTGAAGCCGCACACCGTTTGCCGCACGTACCGGAGGGCCACAAATGCGGCCGTCTGCATGGGCATTCGTTTATGGTGCGTCTGGAAGTGACCGGTGAAGTGGACCCCCACACCGGTTGGGTGATGGATTTCGCCGAGCTCAAGGCTGTGTTTTCCCCGATCTGGGAGCGGCTGGATCACCATTATCTGAACGATATTCCAGGATTGGAAAATCCCACCAGCGAAGTGCTCGCCGCCTGGATTTGGCAGCAGCTCAAGCCCCAGTTACCGGAACTGACTGCGGTGATGGTGAAAGAGACCTGTACGGCGGGATGCGTATATAAAGGTTGATGCCGTGAGGGTATGTGCAGATACCCTCACACTACCTCGCCTTGCAGATCCAGGTGCCGCGCCGCCCAGGGCCTTTCCGACAGGCTCAACGCCATTCCCCCGCGATAGACAAACGTTTTGCTCTCGCCATCCTCAATGAACGCCGTCTCGTTTTCCATCGCCCGATAGCCGGCGCCGGTATAGTATTTTTCGCTTACCGCAAACAGTATGGAATATGCGATCCCTTTACTGCGCAGAGAGTCATGCGCCTGCACCAGCATTTTTGCGGCCACGCCGCGGCGGCGATGCGTTTGTGCCACGGCCACCAGCCCGATGATGCCAATCACCTCGGCCTCACCGTCAATCAGCACCGGCCGCTCATGCACCGCCAGTTGGCCGACGATCGCTTCACCTTCCGTGGCGATCACCAGGCAAACCGGCGCATGCTGCAGATAAAATCCGTCGGTTATCTCGGGGAAAGCGTCGGACAACAGTGAGCGAATCGACCGCAATTCCGCTTCCGTCACCGCCTCGAATGCACGCGATAAAATCTTCACCGGCAACTCCTGTCTCGTTCTAACGCTTCCGGCCAATAAACTCAGGCGATATTCAGATATTTGTGGGTCTGCATCGACAGCCGCCAGTTGCGCGCAATGCAGGTTTCGATACACAGGCGGGTCGCCTCTTCTTTCTGGCTGATCGGCTGCAGCGCAATAATCCGCGCCTTGTCGTCCTGCAGCGTCGCCAGCAGCGCGTCGAGCGCCTCGATGTCGCGCTCGCGCGCCACCGGATGCTTCACCTCGTCGGCGCGCCGCAGCGCCTGATCCAGCACCTTCATGCCGCCGCGCATATTCACCTTCGGCGAAACCGTCACCCAGGTGTTGACGGAGCAGCGAATTTCGTGGGTGCCGCTGGTCTCAATCTGGCAGCCGTAGCCATGCTGTTCGAACAGCTCGGTCAGCGGCGTCAGATCGTAGATGCAGGGTTCGCCACCGGTGATCACCACATGGCGCGCGGTGTAACCTTGTTGACGCATCACCGTCAGCAGCTGCTCGGCGCTGGCATTGCCCCAGGCGTCGCTTTCCTCTGTTTTGACCAGGATCCGTTGCAGGTCGACTTCCCGATTGGCTTCCTTTTCCCAGGTATGTTTGGTATCGCACCAACTGCACCCTACCGGGCAGCCCTGCAGGCGGATAAAAATGGCCGGCACGCCGGTGAAAAAGCCTTCGCCCTGCAAGGTTTGGAACATCTCATTGATCGGGTACTGCATCGGTTTCTCAATCTGGAAAAGTAAAAAGCGATTATCGCAGATTCCGGCCCGGCGACCAAACGGCCAAAATTGTATTAAATTTTATCCTCCGCGCCGCCGCCAGCATATCCCACCGCCAATGGCGCTCATTTAATTTGTGAGTCGGGCTTTGGCCTTTCATCGGCGGTGCAACCTGCTCCACAGAAAACAACACGCAGTTAACAAATAAGATAATTATATTTGACATAAAGCGCTGACGCGCAGATGTATATACAAGCAAACACAAGCCGAGCGCCAGTTTCGGCCACGTTCCATCCATCACGACTACATCTGCGTTTAGAGGGTGCCATGACTCATTCCACCAGCGAGTTGAACATTCAGCAGGCCATCGACGACAGCAAGTTTTCGCTGTTTCACTGGACCCTGATCATTCTCGGATTCCTGATCCTCGCCATCGACGGTTTCGATACCGCCGCCATGGGCTATATCGCCCCCTCGGTCGCCAAAGACTGGGGCATCGTCAAACAGGATCTGGGGCCCGTGCTGAGCGCCGCGCTGCTGGGGCTGTCGCTCGGCGCGCTGATCGCCGGGCCAATCTCCGACCGCATCGGCCGCAAGCGCGTGCTGGTGTTTTCCTGCCTGTTCTTCGGCCTGTCGAGCCTGGCCACCGCCTACGCCGGCTCGCTCAATAGCCTGACGCTGTGGCGTTTCCTCACCGGCCTCGGGCTGGGGGCGGCGATGCCCAACGCCATCACGCTGATCTCCGAATACGCGCCGCAGCGCTGCCGTTCGCTGGCGATCAACACCATGTACTGCGGCTTTCCGCTGGGCGCGGCCGGCGGCGGCGCCATTTCATCGTGGCTGATCCCGAGCTACGGCTGGCACAGCGTGCTGCTGCTCGGCGCCATTGCGCCGCTGGTATTGACGGTCTTGCTGATTTTGCTGCTGCCGGAATCGGTCAAATATATGGTTAACCGCGGGCAGGATGCGGCGAAGATCAAGCGCATCGCGCAACGCTTCGTCAGCCAGAGCCTTGACGGCGTGACGCGTTTTTACCTGTATGAAGAGAAGCTGACGCAGGCCAAGACCAGCGTCGGCCTGCTGTTCAGCCGCCCTTACCTGCTCGGCACGCTGATGCTGTGGGTGACCTACTTCATGGGGCTGGTGATCTACTACGTGTTGCTGAGCTGGATGCCGATCCTGATGCAGGGATTGGGCTATCAGTTGGAACAGTCGGCGATGCTTACCTCGCTGTTCACCTTCGGCGGCACGCTCGGCATCCTGGTGGCCGGCTGGCTGATGGATCGCTGGAACGCGCATAAAGTGGTCTCGAGCGGCTTTGTCGTCACCGCCCTGCTGATCGTGGCGATGGCGACCGAAGATAAACAGATTGTGCTGCTGGGCGCCTTCATCTTCCTGATGGGCGTCACCATGAACGGCGCACAGTCCGGGCTGCAAACGCTGGCGGCCACCTTCTACCCGACCCACAGCCGCGCCACCGGCATCGCCTGGATGCAGGGCATCGGCCGCTTCGGCGGCGTCGCCGGCACCATGATGGGCGCTCAACTGCTGGCGATGCAGTGGGAAGTGCAGAGCATCCTGATGTTCCTGTGCGTACCGGCGCTGATCGCCGCCATCGCCACGGTGTGCAAGATGAGCCGCAAGCCGATGCTGCAACCGGCCGCCTGACCCCTGCAAGCCCGCCCACGGCGGGCTTTGTTCTTGCGGTGATAGGGCTTGTTTATCCTCCGCCGCCAACTGTAATCAGTCTGTAAAAATATTGTGACTAGCCGCCCAAAAATGAGTCAATTTTAATTCATTTTTGCCGAACAGCTCACTTTTCTCCGGCCTATCGCACATGATTCCGGTGATAAAAAAAACGCTTATCAAGCTGATATAAAAAGAAAATAACTTTTTCTTATGCCATTTTTCATCGGCAACTGGTCAGTGTTGCATATGCTTGTACATACAAGTATATGTTAATAAGCCCTACGCATTGTTATGCCGTGGTACTCATCCCCACCGCGGCATGAAATCTGCACCGATACTGTTTGAGGAAACTGCTGTGACTACAAATAACAAAGTTCGCAATGTCGATGTACGCGCGCCACGCGGCACACAATTAAACGCAAAAAGCTGGCTGACCGAAGCGCCGTTACGCATGCTGATGAACAACCTCGATCCTGAAGTTGCGGAGAACCCACACGAACTGGTGGTGTACGGCGGCATCGGCCGCGCCGCGCGCGACTGGGATTGCTACGACAAGATCGTCGAAACCCTGAAAACGCTGGAAGAAGACGAAACCCTGCTGGTGCAGTCCGGCAAACCGGTCGGCGTCTTCAAAACCCACAGCAACGCGCCACGCGTGCTGATCGCCAACTCCAACCTGGTACCGCACTGGGCCACCTGGGAACACTTCAACGAACTGGACGCCAAAGGCCTGGCCATGTACGGCCAGATGACCGCCGGCAGCTGGATCTACATCGGCAGCCAGGGCATCGTTCAGGGCACCTATGAAACCTTCGTCGAAGCGGGCCGCCAGCATTACGACGGCAGCCTGCAGGGCCGCTGGGTGCTGACCGCCGGCCTGGGCGGCATGGGCGGCGCACAGCCGCTGGCCGCGACGCTGGCGGGCGCCTGCTCGCTGAACATCGAATGTCAGCAGAGCCGCATCGATTTCCGTCTGAAAACCCGCTACGTCGATGAGCAGGCCAAAGATTTGGACGACGCGCTGGCCCGCATCAAAAAATACACCTCAGAAGGCAAAGCCATCTCCATCGCCCTGTGCGGCAACGCGGCTGAAATCCTGCCAGAGCTGGTGCGCCGCGGCGTACGCCCAGACATGGTCACCGATCAGACCAGCGCCCACGATCCGCTGAACGGCTACCTGCCGAAGGGCTGGAGCTGGGAAGAGTATCGCCAGCGCGCCCAGACCGAGCCGGCTAAAGTGGTCGCCGCCGCCAAGCAGTCGATGGCCGATCACGTCAAAGCCATGCTGGCCTTCCAGCAGATGGGCGTGCCGACCTTCGACTACGGCAACAACATTCGCCAGATGGCGAAAGAAACCGGCGTCGACAACGCCTTCGACTTCCCGGGCTTCGTGCCGGCCTACATCCGTCCGCTGTTCTGCCGCGGTATCGGGCCGTTCCGCTGGGCGGCGCTGTCCGGCGATCCGCAGGACATCTACAAAACCGACGCCATGGTGAAAGAGCTGATCCCGGATGACGAACACCTGCACCGCTGGCTGGACATGGCGCGCGAGCGCATCAGCTTCCAGGGCCTGCCGGCGCGCATCTGCTGGGTTGGCCTCGGCCAGCGCGCCAAGCTGGGCCTGGCGTTCAACGAGATGGTGCGCCGCGGCGAACTGTCCGCCCCGATCGTCATCGGCCGCGACCACCTGGATTCCGGCTCCGTTTCCAGCCCGAACCGTGAAACCGAAGCGATGAAAGACGGTTCCGATGCGGTTTCCGACTGGCCGTTGCTGAACGCCCTGCTGAACACCGCCAGCGGCGCCACCTGGGTTTCCCTGCACCACGGCGGCGGCGTCGGCATGGGCTTCTCCCAACACTCCGGCATGGTGATCGTCTGCGACGGCACCGACGAGGCCGCCGAGCGCATCGCCCGCGTCCTGCACAATGACCCGGCTACCGGGGTCATGCGTCACGCCGACGCCGGTTACGATATCGCTATCGACTGCGCCCGCGAGCAAGGCCTGAACCTGCCGATGGTTGCCGCGACCCAAGGAGAAAAAGCATGAAAGCGCTGACTATTCGCCCAGGCAAACTGACGCTGGCCCAGCTACGCGACGTCTATCAACATCCGGTGACGCTGACGCTGGACGACAACGCCTACGGCCCTATCCAACAGAGCGTGGCCTGCGTGGAACGCATCGTTGAAGAAAACCGCACCACTTACGGCATCAACACCGGGTTTGGCCTGCTGGCTTCGACGCGCATCGCCCGCGACGATCTGGAAAACCTGCAGCGTTCGATCGTACTGTCACACGCCGCCGGCGTGGGCGAGCCGACCGACGACAACCTGGTGCGCCTGATCATGGTGCTGAAGATCAACAGCCTGTCGCGCGGCTTCTCCGGCATTCGTCTGGAAGTCATTCAGGCGCTGATCGCGCTGGTCAACGCCGAAGTTTATCCGCATATTCCGCTGAAAGGCTCCGTCGGCGCCTCCGGCGACCTGGCGCCACTGGCGCACATGAGCCTGGTGCTGCTGGGCGAAGGCCAGGCGCGCCATCAGGGCCAATGGCTGCCGGCGACCGAAGCGCTGGCCAAAGCCGGCCTGAAACCGCTGACGCTGGCGGCGAAAGAGGGTCTGGCGCTGCTGAACGGCACCCAGGTCTCCGCCGCCTTCGCGCTGCGCGGCCTGTTCGATGCCGAAGATCTGTTCGCCGCCGCGACCGTGGCGGGCAGCCTGACGGTGGAAGCGGCGCTGGGCTCCCGCAGCCCGTTCGATGCGCGTATCCACGAGGTGCGCGGCCAGCGCGGCCAGATCGACGCCGCCATCGCCTATCGCCACCTGCTCGGCGCGCGCAGCGAAGTCTCCGACTCGCACCGCAACTGTGAAAAAGTGCAGGATCCTTACTCCCTGCGCTGCCAGCCACAGGTGATGGGCGCCTGCCTGACGCAGATCCGCCAGGCCGCCGAAGTGCTGGAAATCGAAGCCAACGCCGTCTCCGATAACCCGCTGGTGTTCGCCGAACAGGGCGACGTGCTGTCCGGCGGCAACTTCCACGCTGAACCGGTAGCGATGGCCGCCGATAACCTGGCGCTGGCGTTTGCCGAAATCGGTTCGCTGTCCGAGCGCCGCATCTCGCTGATGATGGACAAGCACATGTCGCAGCTGCCACCGTTCCTGGTGGAGAACGGCGGCGTGAACTCCGGCTTCATGATCGCTCAGGTGACCGCCGCGGCGCTGGCCAGCGAAAACAAAGCGCTGGCGCACCCGTCGAGCGTCGACAGCATTCCGACCTCCGCCAACCAGGAAGACCACGTTTCCATGGCGCCGGCCGCCGGTCGCCGCCTGTGGAGCATGGCGGACAATGTGCGCGGCATTCTGGCGGTCGAATGGCTGGCCGCCTGTCAGGGCCTGGATTTCCGCAACGGCCTGAAGACCTCGGAAGGTCTGGAGCAGGCGCGCCGTCTGCTGCGCGAGCATGTCAGTTTCTACGACAAGGATCGTTTCTTCGCCCCCGACATTGAAGCCGCCAGCCAACTCTTGGCGGCCGGTCACCTGACATCGCTGCTGCCTGCGGCGCTGCTGCCTAGCCAGGCATAATCATCACACACTGAATCACGCAGTTTGTTCTGCCCCGCCGGGTGCGTTCCACCCGGCGCGGGCAGCGCGTGCCTGTTCGGCAAACACTTAACGGGAAGCAACATGCGTAACGAAACGACACAACTCAGACGCGGACTAAACGCGCGGCATATCCGTTTCATGGCCCTCGGCTCGGCGATCGGCACCGGCCTGTTCTACGGCTCCGCCGGCGCCATCCAGCTGGCCGGCCCGGCCGTGCTGCTGGCCTACCTGGTGGGCGGCGCGGCGGTGTTCATGGTGATGCGCGCGCTGGGTGAAATGGCGGTGCACCAGCCGGTTTCCGGCTCGTTCGGCCACTACGCCAGCCACTATCTCGGCCCGCTGGCCGGGTTCCTCACCGGTTGGACCTACACCTTCGAAATGGTGATCGTCGCCCTGGCGGACGTTACCGCCTTCGGCATTTATATGGGGCTGTGGTTCCCGGAGGTCGCCCAGTGGGTCTGGGTGCTCAGCATCATCCTGTTTATTGGCGCGCTCAACCTGTGCAGCGTCAAGGTGTTCGGTGAGCTGGAATTCTGGCTGTCGCTGGTCAAGGTCGCCGCCATCGTGGCGATGATCGTCGGCGGTGCGGCAGTGATGCTGTTCGGCTTCGGCCAAACCCAGCACGCCACCGGTATCAGCAACCTGTGGCAGCACGGCGGCTTTATGCCTAACGGCATCGGCGGCGTGGTCGCGTCATTGGCAGTGGTGATGTTCGCCTTCGGCGGCATTGAGATCATCGGCATTACCGCCAGCGAGGCGAAAGACCCCGCCAAAGTGCTGCCGAAGGCGATTAACGCCGTGCCGGTGCGCATCCTGCTGTTCTACGTGCTGACGCTGACGGTGCTGATGGCGATCTATCCGTGGAACAGCATCGGCCAGAATGGCAGCCCGTTCGTCGAGATTTTCAGCAACCTCGGCATCAGCTCCGCCGCCAACGTGCTGAACGTGGTGGTGATCACCGCCGCCATTTCGGCCATCAACAGCGACATCTTCGGCGCCGGCCGCATGATGTATGGCATGGCGCAGGACGGCCAGGCGCCGCGCAGCTTCACCAAACTGACTGCCAGCGGCGTGCCGTGGATGACGGTGCTGGTCATGTCGGTCGCCCTGCTGTTGGCGGTGGTGCTCAACTACCTGATCCCGGAGAAGGTCTTCATGATCATCGCCTCGATCGCCACCTTCGCCACCGTCTGGGTGTGGCTGATGATCCTGCTGTCGCAGATCGTCATGCGCCGTACGCTGTCGCCGGAAGAAACTCGTCAGCTGAGCTTCCCGGTGCCGTGGTGGCCGGTGGCGCCGGCATTGGCGACCGCCTTTATGGCGTTCGTCATCGGCCTGCTCGGCTACTTCGAAGAGAGCCGCATCGCCCTGTACGTCGGGCTGGTGTGGATCGCTTTACTCACCGTGGCTTACTGGCTGTGGGTGCGCAAAAAAGGCGGGGGTTCGCCGGTGACCGCGGCGACGCAACAGATGTAACGCTCGCTGTTGATAAAACCCGCTGCGGCGGGTTTTTTATTGTGCCAACGCCCACCCTATATCCCCCTGCAGCTCCACGGTGTCGCCGATCGCATATATACCCTGCTGGCCCTAAACCTGCAGCGTTTGGCGATCGGCCGGTAGTCACCCCTCGCCGTTTTGAATATCGCTCAGATCGGTGTTGCGCACCGCGCTACCACAGGTAATCGTCCAGAATCAATGTGGTTTCAATCGGCGCGATGCCGCACTGGTGGGGTGCATTAGGCATTTCAGAGAAGGAAACGGTGATAAAGACACGCCCTTTTTCTATGGTCGCCAGTTTATGCGCCAACCGCCTGGCGGCCTGATACTGGTAGAACTGATCGCTTGCCAGCACCGACCCTTCGATGCGTTTCGGCCAGTGCACGTAGTCTGTGGCAAACACCAGGAAGTCATTAGGATAATGCTTGCCGCTTTGTGTCATTATATATTACTGTTTTAAATTGAAAGACTCCGACTTATCAATAATAAACGGTATTTCAGCCCGCAATACACTCCACTGTGAGTATGTGAGCTCCTGCTTGAAAAAGCTAGTGAACGTCAAATACATAAAAGTCGGTTTGTAATAATGCAGTGGTGAATACGATACCATTAATGACTTAATTTTATTATTAATAATTTATCGGTGCAATTTTTCGACCAATACATTGGCTAGTATAATACCACCAGTTCCGTCGCCGACAATGACGACTCGCTGTCGCATTACCCCCACCTAGCAGGAAGCGGGAAACTTCAAAGCACCACTATAATGAAATAGCTCTGCGTAACGTCAGATAACAAAATTATTAACAGTCTAAAAAAACAATAAAATAAATATAAAAAAATAATTTTTATTATAAAGCAAAATTTAATTCACAGAAAAAAACAGGAAAGAACAGAATCGCTGATAAATATGCCCTCGTGACTGCCTGATTCAAGTGGAACGAAAACATCCTAAAAAAGAAACCCACCAATTAAGTTACAAGGTGGGTTATCCAGTTATACACTTAACCTACCGAGGGAGCGGCATGTTTACTGGCGGTTAATTTACGCGTAATTATCTTCTCGACAAACTCGTAGAACAGCACTGAGAAAAGCACACTCGCAACCAACGTGCTGACATTAAACAATATAGGGTCGCTCATAAACTCGGTTTGTTTATAGAGTATTCCTGCGGCGGCAATAATAAAAAGATGAGCCAAATAAATAGAGTAAGACGCATCCCCCAAATAAGTGAGCGGCCTAACCATACTTTCATTTCTTTTTATTTTATCTTCAAGCATAACGAAGACATTGAACAATACGGTAGAATACAGACCATAAGTGAGGACACCATCATGAGTGCCATAAAAATAACCGACCAACGCGGCAACCGATGACGAGACAACCAGCGTTAACGATTTTCCTTTCGTGTAGAACAGGAATGATAATACCCCGAGCAAAAACTCTCCCATGTAATGGGTGAAGAAAAATCCAACATAGTAATTTTCATAAGAAAATTTAGAACAAACCCAAATAGCCCCAAGCAATACTGAAACAGTCACATATCTATTTGGCGTCAAAATAGATAGCGAAAAAATGATATAGAAAATGAACTCATATCGCAATGTCCAAGCCACTTCGAGCAGCATTGACTTTCCTTCAACAGGAAACAACAGATATGAGTTTATGACCCCGGGGGGAGCCATAGTGCTATTTACAGATGATGGGCTTATAATAAAAACGGCAAGTGCTACTGAAGTTAGAACCCAGTATATTGGGATAATCCGAACAAACCTTTTTTTCATAAAGGTAATAAAATTAACTTTTTTCCCATGAGTGATATAGGCCATAATGAAACCGGAAATAATGAAGAACAAGTCTACGCCATATTTTCCAACTTCAAAATAATTCCCATTTGTTATAGCGAGAAAGTCAGACTTTCTGCCAACATGGTACAGCACCACTGCCAACGCGGCTATCGCTCGCAAAAGTTGAATTGAAATCACCTATACTCCAGTCTGTACAAAGACAGCAACATAAAATATGGCCCCGACTCTATACCAGCAGTATTGTAAAAGAAAGTTCAAGTTGAACCAGTACAGGGGGAATTTCCATTTTTCAGATAAGCTCTAATCCGTTTGCAACGAACAGATACGACTAATGCATGTTTTTTTGATTGTCAATGTCAAAAATCCGGCATCATAAGCCATAAAAAAACCCGCCGCAGCGGGTTTTTATTCAGCAACCGAATCGGTCGAACTTACTGGCCTTTAACTTCTTTCAGGCCGTTGAATGGCGCACGGTCACCCAGCGCTTCTTCGATACGGATCAGTTGGTTGTATTTGGCAACGCGGTCAGAACGGCTCATGGAACCGGTTTTGATCTGGCCAGCCGCAGTCCCTACCGCCAGGTCGGCGATGGTCGCGTCTTCGGTTTCACCGGAACGGTGAGAGATCACCGCGGTGTAACCGGCGTCTTTCGCCATCTTGATAGCCGCCAGCGTTTCGGTCAGAGAACCGATCTGGTTGAACTTGATCAGGATGGAGTTAGCGATGCCTTTCTCGATGCCTTCTTTCAGGATCTTGGTGTTGGTCACGAACAGGTCGTCGCCCACCAGCTGGATTTTGTCGCCCAGCACTTTGGTCTGGTAAGCGAAGCCCGCCCAGTCGGATTCATCCAGGCCGTCTTCGATAGACACGATTGGGTACTGTTTGGTCAGCTCTTCCAGGAAGTGAGTGAACTCTTCGGAAGTGAAGGCTTTGTTGCCTTCGCCGGCCAGCACGTATTTACCGTCTTTGTAGAATTCGGAAGCCGCACAGTCCATCGCCAGCGTCACGTCTTTGCCCAGCTCGTAGCCCGCCGCTTTTACCGCTTCAGCGATAACCGCCAGCGCTTCGGCGTTGGAACCCAGGTTTGGCGCATAGCCGCCTTCGTCGCCCACGGCGGTGTTCATGCCTTTGGCTTTCAGAACTTTCGCCAGGTGGTGGAACACTTCAGAACCGATGCGCACCGCTTCTTTCAGGGTTTTCGCGCCAACCGGCTGAATCATGAATTCCTGAATGTCGACGTTGTTGTCAGCGTGCTCGCCGCCGTTGATGATGTTCATCATCGGCAGTGGCATGGAGAATTTGCCTGGGGTGCCGTTCAGCTCAGCGATGTGCTCGTACAGCGGCATGCCTTTAGAGGCTGCGGCCGCTTTCGCTGCTGCCAGGGAAACCGCCAGAATGGCGTTGGCGCCGAAGTTGGATTTGTTTTCGGTGCCGTCCAGATCGATCATGATCTTGTCGATGTTCGCCTGGTCTTTGGCATCTTTACCCAGTACTGCCTGAGCAATCGGACCGTTTACTGCAGCAACGGCTTTCAGTACGCCTTTACCCAGGAAACGAGACTTGTCACCGTCACGCAGTTCCAGCGCTTCGCGGGAACCGGTAGAAGCACCTGACGGCGCAGCAGCCAAGCCGACGAAACCGCCTTCCAGATGAACTTCGGCTTCAACAGTCGGGTTACCGCGGGAGTCGATGATTTCACGACCGATGACTTTAACGATTTTGGACATTAGGTTTTCCTCAGTACAAGTTAAACTAAAACTCCAGACAAACAGCGCGCGGTTCTCACCGCGCGCCGCCCACCAAATATTTTATTTCACCTGGCGCTTCTGATGCTCGCCTGCGGCTTTCACGAAGCCGGCGAACAGCGGATGCCCATCACGCGGCGTAGACGTAAATTCCGGGTGGAACTGACAGGCTACAAACCACGGGTGATTCGGCAGTTCAATGATCTCGACCAGCTTGTTGTCGGCGGAACGACCGGCGACACGCAGCCCTGCGGCTTCGATCTGCTTCAACAGCATGTTGTTAACTTCGTAACGGTGACGGTGACGCTCGACAATGGTCGGTTCGCCGTACAGCTGACGCACCAGGCTGTTGTCGCTCAGGTTGCACTGTTGGCCACCTACGCGCATCGTGCCGCCCAAATCGCTTTCTTCGCTGCGCATTTCGACGTTGCCGTCTTCGTCGCGCCATTCGGTGATCAACGCCACCACCGGGTACTTACAGTCTGGCATAAACTCGGTGGAGTTGGCGTTTTCCATGCCGGCCACGTTGCGAGCGAACTCCATCAACGCCACCTGCATGCCCAGGCAAATGCCCAGGTAAGGAATGTTGTTCTCGCGCGCATAGCGTGCGGTCATCACTTTGCCTTCCACGCCGCGGTAGCCGAAGCCGCCCGGGATCAGGATCGCGTCCAGCCCTTTCAGCACTTCCACGCCGCGGGTTTCCACGTCCTGCGAGTCGATCAGCTTGATGTTCACGGTCAGACGGTTTTTCAGCCCGCCGTGTTTCAGCGCTTCGATCACCGACTTGTAGGCGTCCGGCAGCTCAACGTATTTACCGACCATACCGATGGTCACTTCGCCGCCCGGATTGGCTTCTTCGTAGATCACCTGTTCCCATTCGGCCAGGTTGGCTTCCGGTGCGTTCAAGCTGAATCGTTTACAAATATAATCGTCCAGCCCCTGAGATTTCAATAGGCCTGGAATTTTATAAATAGAATCAACGTCTTTCAGAGAGATAACCGCTTTTTCCGGCACGTTGCAGAAAAGCGCGATTTTAGCGCGTTCGTTAGCAGGAACCGCGCGATCGGAACGGCAAATCAGCACATCCGGCTGAATACCGATGGAAAGCAGCTCTTTTACGGAATGCTGGGTCGGCTTGGTTTTCACTTCGCCGGCCGCCGCCATGTACGGCACCAGCGTCAGGTGCATGTACAGGGTGTGCTCGCGGCCCACTTCCACCGCCATCTGACGGATGGCTTCGAGGAACGGCAGCGATTCGATATCGCCGACGGTGCCGCCGATTTCCACCAGCACCACATCGTGGCCTTCGCCACCTTCGATGATGCGCTCTTTGATCGCGTTGGTGATGTGCGGAATGACCTGCACGGTCGCACCCAGATAGTCGCCGCGGCGTTCTTTACGCAGCACGTCGGAGTAGATGCGGCCGGTGGTGAAGTTGTTGCGACGCGACATTTTGGTACGGATGAAGCGCTCGTAGTGACCCAAATCCAGATCGGTTTCTGCGCCGTCTTCGGTGACGAAAACTTCCCCATGCTGAATCGGGCTCATGGTGCCCGGATCCACGTTGATGTACGGGTCCAGTTTCATGA
>Ga0153999_1000326_pt1 | contig 22182 bp, 26 predicted proteins | sample TSNC083MetaG_FD_104675 | JGI IMG/M metagenome (GOLD analysis project Ga0153999, IMG submission 104675) | Attine ant fungus gardens microbial communities from North Carolina, USA - TSNC083 MetaG | ecosystem: Host-associated > Fungi > Mycelium > Unclassified | place: USA: North Carolina, Lumber... | reverse complement strand
CGAAAAATTGAAGTTTTTCGGAAAGAAAACCAATAATTAGAGTTTTTTTCTGTTATTTTTTCTAATTCATCTTTATATTTACTAAAAAAAACAATTTATTACTTCATAAATTGTTTTTTAGTATCATTTAATTGTTTTTTAATATGAAAAAAAATAGTATAAAATTTCCCAAAAGTGATACAATGATAAGAAACATTTGAAAATCAACCACTTCTTCTGTCAGTAAAATTTACTAGATACTTTGCTGACAGAAATTTTTAAGGATTTTATACCATGAGTTTTATAAATATTGTTATGTTGCCTGATTTCATCAGTGTTATTTCAGATGGACAAATTACAACCAACGAAGTTCTTACCCAAAGTCATTTTAAAAAATTTGAAAGTAATCCAAATGGGTTTGTTGTTGGAATTACCGGATTTGAATTGATTACCAATAATATTCGCAAGAAATTTTATTATCAACCTAATTTAAATTTTGAGGAAGCTGAACTTTTGCTTAGGGCTGAACTTGAAAAATATAAAAGTAAGCAAGTTAATTTTGGTCAACATATTTCTTTTAATGCTGTCATTGCTGGTTTTCCTATTGAGAACCCCAAAGTTCCTAAAGCTTTAAGTTTTCATGTTGCAAATCAAAACATTTTTGAACGCTACTATGAAAAATCGGCAATTCTTTCTTTGATTCCCGATGATATTTCTTTTAACCCCAATCAAATTATTACTGATAATCTGAATAAATCTTTGAATATCACTCCTACTTTTCAAGTTCAAACCCTTCAACGTAATGCACTCTATAAAGTTGCTGACCAATCCAAAACGGTCAATAAGGTTATTTTTCAAGAAATAATTGAACCTAAAATTACTGACAGAAATCACTATTCTAGTTGTCAGTAAAAAAAAAGACTGAATTAATCAGTCTTTTTTTCATCGTTTTTCTTTTGATTAGCCTTTGATAAAGTCAATTTACCATGAGGATTGTATTTCTTTAACAAGTCATCAATCCGTTCATCGGTCCAATAATCGGCTGAGGCAATAAAATTTCCGTCTTTGTCACGGTCACCAATAATTTTAAATCCCATTTTTAATCTCCGAAAATATTGAAATTTTTAATCTACAAATTCAAATTCAAATTTTTGAATTCTAACGTAATCGCCATCCTTGGCTCCCATTGAACGAAGTGTTTCGTCAACACCCATCGCGCGCATTTGGCGAGCAAATTTCATAACTGATTCATCATGATCAAAATTAGTCATGATAAATAGTCTTTCAATCTTATCACCAGATAAGCGCCATCCACCATCATCATCACGAGAAACTTTAAATGGTTTTTCTTCTTCTTCAAAGCCGTAATAAGCTGTTTCATCCGCTAATTCATCTTCATTATAAAGTAAGAATTCTGGTGTTTGTGCAAGTAATTCACTTGTGCGTGCAAGCAAACCTTGAAGTCCTGTTTTAGTCAGGCCAGAAACTTCAAAAATTTCAGGCATTTCTTTATCAGGACCTAAATCAGCAGCTAATTTTTCTTTAAATTCAGCTAAACGTTCGGCAGCTTCTGGCATATCCATTTTGTTGGCAACAATAATTTGTGGACGTTCCATCAAACGTAAATTGTAAGATTCTAATTCATCATTGATTGTTTTGTAATCTTCGTATGGATCTCGTCCTTCAAGTTCTGACATATCGAGAACATGAAGAAGGACACGTGTACGTTCAATATGACGCAAGAATTGAATTCCAAGTCCTGCACCAGAGTGCGCTCCTTCAATCAATCCTGGCATATCTGCCATAACAAAACTATCTCCATAACCTACTTGAACCATTCCAATATTAGGAGTGATTGTTGTGAAATGGTAAGCGCCAATTTTAGGACGCGCATTTGAAACAACTGACAATAATGTTGATTTACCAACAGATGGAAAACCAACTAAACCAACATCTGCTAAAACACGAAGTTCCAAAAGTAGAATTTTATCTTCTCCTGGTTCTCCATTTTCTGCTACCTCAGGTGCTGGGTTACGTGGTGTGGCAAAGCGAATATTTCCACGACCGCCGCGACCGCCTTTAGCAACCGCAAATTCTTGGTCTTTTTCGATTAAGTCAACTAAAACATCACCAGTTTCGTTATCTTTAACAGTCGTTCCTTGAGGAACATGAACAATCAAATCTTCGGCTCCACGACCGTGCATTCCTTTGTTCATCCCTTTTTCACCTGGTTTACCACGGAAAATACGGTTATAACGGAAATCCATCAAAGTTGACATTCCTTCATCAACTTTAAAGATTACAGAACCGCCTTTTCCCCCGTCACCACCGGCAGGACCACCATCTGGAACATATTTTTCACGGCGAAAAGCAACTGCACCATCGCCACCTTTACCAGCTTTTACTTCAATTCGTGCTGTATCTAAAAACAAAGACATACAGTTTCTCCTCTAAATTTTCTTTATATAGTTTATTTATTATTTTTCCACAAAAATGCGTGCTATCTATTATAGCATTTTATCAGCTTTTTTTATAGCTTACTCTGTGCTAAAAAAGTGACAATCCTAAATTATCACTTTTTTTATTTTTAATTTGAACTTGTTGTTGTGCTTTGAGCAGTATTTTCACTACTTGCATCAGTCTTTTTCGCATTTTGAGCAGAAATAGATGCTGATTTTGAGGTAGATAATTGTGAAAGATAAGCATCATAAGCAGCTTTTGGCTTCGTATAAATACCAGCTTCCATATCTACAACTTGTGGTGCTTGAACTTGTTTAGCAACACTTGGATAATATGGCAGGCGGTCAGCTAATTGACTCAATGAAACCCGAACCTGATTTCCGTCACTCATATCAATGGCAATGAAATCTTTCGTCGCATCTGTAGGAGTTTTAGTAACATTAGTCATCAGTGATTTTATTGCTGGTTTAAGCGTTTCATAAGCATTTACAAAAGTTTTAACTTCTTTGTCATTAAAATTTTGTAAAACTGGCAATTTCTCAAGCTTAGTTGCATCAACTGGTGTTGTAATCACGTAACCGTTATTTAAGACAAGGTAAGTTTGATCATTACGTTTGACATAGACACTGTTTGTATGTTCTTTTACAATGGCCTCAAAGCGATTAGGAAAATGGTAATTGATTGTAACGGCAGAAATTCTAGGGAATTTTTGTTCGATTGTCGCTTCAATTTTTTCCTTATTATTTAGGATATTAAAAATACTATCGCTTGTTTGAATTCCTGAAGCTAATGCAACTTGTTCGCTACTTTCATTCGCATTTCCAGAAACACTAAAAGTTGATATTTTGCTGAGAGGTGAAATCAAATAAAGAGAGCCAACGAATACCAGAACAACAATTGCTAAGGCTGGCCACATTTTCTTTAAAAGTGGAGCTGAACCTTTAAATAAAGAAGAAAATCTCGAAGGTCTTTTGATTTGCTCTTCTTCATACTCATATTCATTCTCTTGAGAAAGTTGTTCTAACTGAGCAATAATTTTTTCATTTTCAATCGGAGCTTCGCTTGATTGAGTTTCTTCGTTATTAGTCTCAAAGCCTTCTTCTAACAACTCAGCTGACTCAGCTTCGTCTCTAGTGTCATCAAAGTTTTTTTCAGTTTTTGGGAGACTTTTAAGAAAAGGTGAAGAAAAATGAACCTTTTTAGGTTGATTTGCTTTCTTTTCTTTTTTGGCTTCTTCTGCTTTTCTTTTCTGATATTCAAGATGTTTTTGCTGCCAAGGGGTTAAGTTATTATCTTTTTCACTCATTTATTTACTAATTTCTTTCACTAGATTGTAAAGGCGTTGGCTAGCATCTGGAACGCCCGCTTTTAGACTAGCTGCTTGCATTTCTTGATACTTCTCATTATTTTCGAGTATATTTGAAATAGCTTCAACCAAAGTTTGACCCGTTAGGTCTTCGTCTTTGATGATAATAGCTGCACCTTGGTCAACGTATTCTTGAGCATTTTTAGTCTGTTGGTCAGCTGTCACATTTGGACTTGGGACATAAACGGCTGGTAAGCCTAAAGCGGTCACTTCAGCAATAGTTGTTGAACCAGACCGTCCTAAAAAGAGCTGACTTTTTGCTAAAAGTTCTGTCATATTATTAATATAAGGACGAATATCTAAATTAGAATTTTCTTTATATTGATTAAAAGTTTCCTTGTAATCATCATAATAAATCTCTCCTGAAGCATAAACGGTTTTAAATGAACGTTGTGCTAATTCAGGAAGGGCTTCAATAAAAGCATTGTTAAGTTTTAAAGCGCCACGTGAGCCACCAAAAATAACAACGGTTGGCTCTTCAAATTTTTCTACTTGAGCCGCTGCATCTGCAACTTCTTGTGCCCTTGGATTTCCAGTAAAAGTCGTTTTGCTCGCTGGAAAATATTGTTCTGCTGCGTGAAAACCTACTGCAATTCGGTCAACTTTTTTAGCAAGAAAACGATTAGTTATTCCTGGGAAAGAATTTCCTTCATGTATAATTGTTGGAATTTTTAATTGCGCAGCAGCATAAACAACTGGCCCTGCCACATATCCACCAGTTCCCAAAACAACATCCGGTTTAAATTCTTTCATAATTTTTTTAGCATCTGAGACAGATTTAAAAAACTTATAAGCTGTTTTTAAATTTTGCGGACTTAGTGAACGACGTAATCCTTGGATATCAACTGTTTTTAATTTAATTCCTGCTTGAGGGACAATTTTTGCCTCCAAGCCTTTTTTCGTTCCAATATAAAGCACTTCTGTATCTGGTTCTACTTTTTCCAAATACTTAAGGAAAGCTAGCGCTGGATAAATATGACCGCCTGTGCCGCCACCTGTAATGATAATTCGCATGTTTGTTTTTCTCCAATAGTTTGGGGATTCTCTGACAAATATTTTTGTACCCAACTTTCATTAAATCCTGTTCTCTAATAAACAAGAAAATAACGATAGAAATAAAGTACAAATTAAATCTGATAGCTGTCAGCAAGATGAATCGTAATTATTCTTTCTGTCAGTAAACTTAATTTTAACATAAATTAATTCAATAGTTGTCAGTACTTTTATTTTTTCAAATTTTCAAAGGCTTGAATGAATAAATCACCGCGTTCTTCAAAAGTTTTATATTGGTCCCAACTTGCACAAGCTGGACTAAGTAAAATTGTATCTCCTGCTTGCGTTTGAGGTAGAATTTCTTCAAGGGCTTTTGCAACATTTTCACTATCAAAAACGGGAATATTCAATTTTTCTGCAGTCAAACGTAATTTATTTGCTGTTTGACCAAAAACAACCATTCCTTTCAAATCTTGCAAATCTTTTTCTAACTCTTCAAAACCATTTCCACGATCAAGTCCGCCAGCTAAAAGCCAAAGTTTACTATTATCAAAACCAGAAAGTGCTTTTTGAGTAGCCAAAATATTGGTTGCCTTGCTGTCGTTATAGACTTTACGACCATCAATTTCGCCAAGATATTGCAGACGATGTTTTACACCAGCAAAACTTGTCAGTACTTCTACAATCGCTTCATTTTTTGTTCCTTGTAATTTTGAAGCTACAATGGCTGCTAAAGCATTTTCTAGATTATGCTCACCAGGAAGTGAAAGTTCAGAAACTTCCATGATATATTCATCATTAAAATAAATTTTTCCATCTTTAGAATAAGCACCATTAACTTTTTCTTTTGTTGAAAAAGCAAGAACAGTCGCTTTCGTTTTGTCAGCCAAATTACGACATTTTTCTTGATTAAAATTGAGAATCAAGAAATCATCTGAGGTCATATTTTCTTGAATTCGCCATTTTGCAGCTTCATAGGCTTTTTGCGAACCATGATAGTCTAAATGAGCTGAAAATAAATTTGTAATTAAGGCAATTTTAGGGCGGAAGTTATCAATGCCCATCAATTGAAAACTTGAAAGTTCCATCACTAATGTATCAGAAGCACTCGCTTTTTCGGCTACTTCTGATGCTGGAAAACCAATATTCCCTGACAATTTTGCTGACTGACCATCGGCATTTAAAATATCAGCAATCAATGTTGTCGTCGTTGTTTTCCCATTGGTTCCGGTAATTCCAATGATTGGAGCTTCACTGATGAGATAAGCAAGTTCAACCTCAGTAATTACAGGAATATTCAATGCTTCAGCTCGTTCAACCATTGGGTTATCATAACGAATTCCTGGATTTTTAACCATTAGTGCAAAATCTTCATCCAATAAATCAATAGGATGACTCCCTGTGATGACTTTAATTCCTTCTTCTAAAAGTAATTGCGCTTCTTTATTTTCTTCAAAAGGTTTGCCATCATTGACCGTAACAATCGCACCCAACTCATTGAGCACAAGGGCAGCAGCCATTCCAGAACGGGCAAGTCCAAGAACTAAGATTTTTTGATCTTTAAATTTCGTTATTTTTTTCATTTTCTATTCCTTTTTAAGTTGTCAGTAAAATATTTCACTGACGACTTTATCTAATCTATTTTACCCCTAATCGGGCTTTTTTTCAACAGTCTTATTTACTGACAAGTCTGTCAGTAATTTTTTCAAAAAAATACAAAAAGCTGACCTATTTGTCAGCTTACTTTTCAATAAGATAGAACTCAGCAAGAAGAATCATTTCTAACCTAGAAAAGTCGTTGTTAGCTTTGCTGACTTACGAAATATGCTAGTTGTTACACCGAGAGTCAGCAGTAGTGAATCTGGAAAGATAGTCTCCAAGCATCTACACTTTATCCTGTTATAAAGTATGAGACTTAGAGCGTAATAAGTAACACAAAATAACGATTTGTTTTGCTTGATTCTTACCGTATTATGACCGAACTCAGTGGAAACAATAATTTTCCGATGAGTGAGTAATAAGGTATCTAGCAAGAGCACCCATTCACGCTTCAAAGCGTTATAAGCAGTGATACTTAGAGCGCTTGAGCATCTTCTTCTGAGGTTCTAATTCGAATTACACGCTCAACAGGTTGAATGAAGATTTTACCATCTCCCACTTCGCCCGTTTGAACTGCTTTAATAATCACATTAACAATATCATCAACTTTTTCATCGATTGATACAATTTCTATCTTTAACTTTGAAAGTAAAGTAGTTTCAATTCGTTGACCACGAACATATTCTGTAAAACCTTTTTGTTCACCATAACCCAAAACTTGAGAAACTGTCATCCCATGCACCAAGCCATTATCTGATAGGGCTGCTTTCAAATCTTCTAATTTATCTGTCCGAATAATCGCTTCAATTTTTTTCATATTTTTTCTCTCTTTGTATCTTACATTTTTACTGACAGACTTGTCAGCATACTTCAAAGACATCATTCAAAATTGATTTTACTGACAAACTCACAATTTTATATAAGAAATATCTGTCAGTAAAATTAAACTTAAGAATCCAAACCTAAGAAGGTTGGATAAGCAGTTTCTTCGTGCTCACTGTCGTCAAGTCCAATAGCTTCAGCACGGTCAGATACACGAATTGGCATAAACAAGGCAATTACTTTAATAATGATCCAACTCACAAGAGCAGTGAAAATAACTGTGAAGACAACCGCAGATACATTAGCCAAAAGCAATTTCCCAGAGCCATAGATTAAACCAGCGTAGCCTTTTTCTGGTGCCAAAGCCGGCGTTGCAAAAATTCCTGTCATAATTCCGCCAAACATCCCGCCAATACCGTGACAACCAAAAGCATCTAAAGCATCATCATATCCCAATTTCTTTTTAACTACAGAAATCATAAAGTATGATAAAGGACTAACCAAAAGTCCAATAATCAATGACGACCATAAAGAAACAAAACCAGCTCCTGGAGTGATGGCCACCAAGCCAACTACCGCACCAGAACAAGCACCAACAATTGAAGGTTTACCAATCAATATTTTTTCAACAATCATCCATGAAAACATTGCTGCTGCAGCTGCTGTATTGGTCGTCATAAAGGCGTTAATTGCCACACCATTGGCAGCAAGCGCTGACCCAGCATTAAATCCGAACCAACCAAACCATAGGAGACCAGCGCCCAAAACAACAAAAGGAATATTATGTGGACGATAATCTAAACGTTCGTAGTCTCGACGTTTTCCAAGTACTAAAGCAAGTACAAGTCCTGTCACCCCACTTGAAATATGAACAACATCTCCACCTGCAAAGTCAATCGCATGAATTTGAGCCAAAAATCCACCGCCCCAAACCATATGAGCCAAAGGATAATAAACTAAAATTAACCAAGCAGTCATAAAAATCAAAATTGGTGTAAATCTCATTCTTCCAACAACAGATCCCGTAATTAGAGCTACTGTGATAATCGAGAACATCATTTGAAAACCAGAAAAAAGTCCATCTGGAATATGATTAGCAGGGAAAAGTGAATTTTTAGCCATATCCACACCATTCATAAACAAATGGTTAAAATCACCAATCCAACTATTGCTTCCTGAAAATGAAAATGAGAAGCCAAAAATTACCCATAAAATAGAAGCCAGAGCCATTGGTGCAAGAGACATCATCATTGTGTTTAACACATTTTTTCGGCGTCCAAGCCCTCCATAAAAAAATGCTAATGCAGGCGTCATCAAAAATACCAATGCCGCACAAATTAAAATAAATGCAATTGAGCCTGTGTCCATAAAATTTCTCCTTTAAAAGTTCGAGATTAAAACAGAATATTTATCAATATTTTCTGACAATTTAATCATGTAATAAAATATAACACAACTTTCTAAACAAGTCAATTATTTTTGCATTTGATGTCACAAAACATAACATACGTCGCAAAAAAAGAACTGCCCTTTAGCAATTCTCTTATTCTTTATTTTATTTTCGGGAATTTTAGTGTAAAAGTTGAACCAAGACCCAGTTCTGAATTTACCTCAATTTCCCCTTGATAATTTTCTGCCAATCGAGCTAAAATTGATAAACCTAAACCAGTTCCACCAATTTCTCGATTGCGAGCCTTGTCCGCTCTAAAGAAACGCTCAAAAAGATGATTAATATCTTCTTCTGAAATTCCAATTCCTTTGTCAGATACACTCGTAATGACAAACTGTTCATCCTCAGAAACAGTAATCACGATTTCTTTACGATCATCAGGAGAGTATTTAGCAGCATTATCTAACAGAATTCGTAAACCTTGTTCAAAATGATTTTCTGAAATTCGCGCATGAGTGGGATAAATAAGCCGGTTATCAAGCACTATTTCAAAATCATCATGCAAAAGCTGAAAATTCTTAAGGGCCCGATTACAAACTTTTCCAACATCACAATCCAGTTCTTCACTTGATAAGTCAACATTTTCAAGGCGAGCAAGAGCCAACATCTCCTCAAGCATTTTCTTCATTCGATCAACTTCATCTAAACTTGCCTGCAAAGATTCATCTAATACTTCTGGATCATTTTTCCCCCATCGATTCAACAAGTTAATATGTCCATCCAAGACAGCTAAAGGTGTTCTTAATTCATGAGAAACATCAGAAACAAAGCGATTTTGCTGTTCAAGATATGCCTTCATCTTCAACATCATATCATTGTAAACATGAGCCAACTCTTCGATTTCATCTCCACTTTGAATTTCAATCGGTTCAAAATCATTTGTTGGATCATTTGCCATTTCTTGCATGCCCTGATAAAGTTTTTCCAATGGTTTCATAAAGTAATTCGCCATGAAATAACCAATTAACTGAGCGACAATCAAGGCAACAATTTCTAAAATTAACAAGACAATCAAAAGAAGATTAGAAATTCGATGATAAGTCGTCGTATCATAAAAAGCCTGTAAGTATCCCACAACTTGTCCTGTTGACTTAGAAATAATTTTTCTCTGAACTAAATAACCTGGATTTTCTCCCCGAATCTCTTTCATTTCATTATTAGCCTGATTCTGAAAACCAAAAGTATGTCGATTCGTTGAATACAATAATTTATGATTTAAGTCATAAATATAAAATGCTTTCCGTGTCCCAATGATACTACCCAAACTCATTCCTTCAGACTCACCATTTTGAATCTTTGATGTCGCTTCAATATATGTGTTCAAATTCGATGAATTCAAAGGAGCATCTGCTTTTTCTAAGACTTCCTCAACACTATCCATAGAGCGAGTTAATAATTGTTGTTCTTCTTTAATAAAAGAACTTATTGTCAATTGATAAGTCAAAGTAGCAAACAAAGTAAAAGTAATAAAACAAAAAACGGTGTTAGCAAAAGCCCACCTAAGCATGATAGACCGCTTAGCCGAACTTTCCTCTACCGTCTCTTTTTTCTTATTGAAAGTAAATAATTTTTTCATCTTATTTTTTATTTGCGTTCACGCATTACATAACCTAAGCCACGAACAGTTTGAATATAGCTATCTTGACCTTCAACATCAATTTTATTTCTAAGATAACGAATATAAACATCCACAACATTTGTTTCTGTTCCTTCTTCATATCCCCAAACTTGTGAAACTAAATGTTCACGAGTCACAACATCGCCAACATTTTGCATCAATGTCAAAAGGAGGTCATACTCACGACGTGTTAAATCAATTACTTTTTTACCACGATGAACGGTGCGATTCGTTTTGTCAATCACAAGATCACGGAAAGAAGTATTTTCAGCACGTTCAACGGCATGACCATGCTCTTCACGACGGAAGAAAGCACGAACACGCGCCAAAAGTTCCTCAATCGCAAAAGGTTTAGTGATATAATCATCAGCCCCAATATCAAGACCAGCAACACGGTCCATCGTTGAATCACGTGCCGTCATCATAATGATTGGTGTATCTTTTTCTTTTCGTAAACGACGGGCTACCTCAAAACCGTCAAGTTCAGGAAGCATCAAATCAAGCAAGATTAAATCATAATCTTTTGAAGTTGCTTCTTCAAGACCAGAACGACCATTATCTTTAATCTCAGTCGCATAGCCTTCATGTTCTAATTCTAATGAGACGAATCGCGCTAAATTCTTTTCATCCTCAATAATCAAAATTTTCTTTGAAGTCATATCATTCTCCTTTGTTAAAAAAACTGTATAATTCGATTTCTTATAATACTATTATAAGATAAATTTAATTTATGTACAAACTATTTGACGCTTTTTTTAAATTGTTTTCGCTTTCTTAGGCTTTAAGGCTGAAATCCTTTGAAAATGAGAGCTGTCTAATCAAATAATCCATTTAACCCATCAAAAGGAGATTTCTTTTCTTCCAATTTTTCTTCTTGTTGTTTGGCATAATCTTCTTCACTCAAAACAGACCAGAATTTACCAGCCGGCAACTCTTCTGCCTCTTCATCTTCAGCAAAAATTTGCAAAGGAATTTCCAATAAAAGATTATCAGTGATTGATTCATCTAAACTGATTAAATCTTTATCCAAAATAATAATCAAATCATTGTCTAATAATTCTTGATTCCCTCTCAAACTCTCTTCAGTCGCAAAAATTTCATTGACAAGAAGATCAATTGGATACTCGACTGGTTTTAAACTTCTTGACGAAGGTAATGTCAATACTGTTTTAATTTGATAATCTAAATAGAATAAATCATCATCATAAGCAATTTCACCTTTAACCTCAATTGGTTGACAATCCAAAATTTCTTGTGAACGTTTGAGCAACTCATCACGTAGACTTAATTCTTCATTGAAACTAATTTGTTTTTTTTTCGTTAATTCATTTAAAGACCATTTCATCTTTTAATATTCTCCCACAATTTAATTATTTTTCTTTATTTTATCTTATTTCTATATTTTTTCATAATAAAAAGCTGTCAAATGACAACTTTTACAGGTAAAAATAAAAATGGTCGAATGACCATTTCTATTATTGTTTGCCGTATTTCTTTTCGAAACGAGCGATACGTCCGTCCGCTGCTTGGAATTTTTGACGACCTGTATAGAATGGATGTGAATCTGAAGAGATTTCAACACGGATCAATGGATAAGTGTTTCCGTCTTCCCATTCAACAGTTTCTTTAGAACCTTTAGTTGAACCAGTCAAAAATTTGAAACCAGTTGTAGTGTCCATGAAGACTACTGGTTGGTAATTTGGATGGATATTTTGTTTCATCGTTAGAATTTCCTTTCTGCCTTGGACTGTTTGCCAGACCAAAGTTGTACGAATACTTAAACATTCTATCAAATTTATAGATAAATTTCAAGTTAAAATTTTCTTTTGTCAAGAAAAAAACTTTACAAACTTTTCAATTCTTAAAAAAAGTAAATTTACTCCAATAAAAATTTTCTATAATAATATTTTCCGGTAGTATCTCTAGCATAAAGTCCAATCTTACGTTGATTAATTCCGAGTTCTTTTATTTTAGTTATCCACTCATTTTTAGCTATGAAATAAGTTGCATCTTCTTGCGGATTAAGTAAAATTGGTAGTTTGGCACTTTCGTACTCGAAATCTCTAGGCATCATAAATATTATTTTTTTCCGCCTTTTTCTTAACCAACTTTTTTGATAAAGACCGACTTCATAAATCTTTACGGGAACGGATCCAATATTTACAAGATCAATAGACCACAAAGATATTTTTTCTCCAGAGAATATTTTATAAGAAGTCCAATAGTCAACTTCTAATTTTTTTCGATAGTCTCTTCTTGCCAAATAAAGCGAAACAATAACTACAGCTATAGTTCCAATCGCACTCAAGGCCTCCCAGACATTTCCTAAATCGATAATCATGAGTCGCTCACTTTCTCATTTTATACTCATGATTTTATCATATCATTTAAGCCTTTTCAAAGGAAATCCTCTTTTTATTTTCTAGATTATTATTCCCTTTTCTCTCAAATTTTCTTTACAATCTTCAAGATAATCATTATTATGTTCAGGATAGATCGGGAAGGTTTGAATAACTTCTTCTAGTTCTAAATAGACTTTAGAAGTTTGTCCCCGATATAAAGGATTTAGCCATTTTTCATCCGGATGATAGCCTCTTTTTCTCATTTCAGTCATGACTTGTAAATGATATTGAAAAAGTTTATAGGGCGAATAATTAAAAACATAATTTACTGTTGAATGTGGTTTCCCCCAGCCTTTTCCTCGAAGGGCACAACATTCACGATGCTGTCCCAAAAGTTGCTGTCTTGGAAGCTTTTTGATTAAAGCTTCATGCCAAAGTCTCATATCCTCCCCTTTCATATTTAGAATAGAAAAATTTTTTTATTAAAAAATCCTCCCGAAGGAGAATTCTCTTTTCCCTATTTGAATCAGATATTAATTGTTGATTTCCGATTGTTCAACCGATGAGTTCTAGAATTAACAATTAATATCTGAAATAAAGATATATCTATTATACCTTGATAAAAGGATGCCCTCAAGTAATTTGATTAGCTGATTTTTAAAGAAACCTATTTTCCAATTACATAAGGTAAGCGACTAGCTTGATCTTTGCTTAAAACTTGATAAGAAAATAAAGTACTATAACCTGTTCCTGATTGCGAAATTAATATTGAACCATCAGAACGAATTTTTTCTACAAAGGCAACATGACCGTAAGTGGCATCAGCTCCATCTTATACGCCTTAAAACTTACAGCACTATAGAGTTGCGGAGTTGATGTGACCTGATAACCTGCTTGATTTTGCCAATCCTTACCATTTCCCATATATTAGCCATAGTTAATTCCAAACTCTTTCGCTTGATTATAGACCCACCAAGTACATTGTTTATAAGCAGAAGTTTGGGTTGAATAATTATCAATATTCATTGGTTTATCAATCTTCCAACCCGCTGGAGTTCCAGGCAAACTGTCAGAAGACATTGTTTTCCAAGCAATAGCTCCATATTTCCAACCTACAGATAATAAACTATTCTGCTCAAATATATTTGTTGTATAGTTATGGGCACCTGACTGAGCATTAGGATTATAAGAAACATAAAGATTGACTGTTCCAGTTGAATAAAAGACAGGATTTGCATTATTATCCCAACGCCAACCTAGATTGACCAAAGTTTTTGCTTCATATTTACTCAAGGTATAATAATGATCTCCACCTTTAACATTGGAATTATAAAGCCGATAAACTGATCTTTTCGAACTTGCTTTCACCTGAGTTCCATTAGCGATATTCCAAACACCTACTGCTGTTATTATACTAAGTAGCAAATAAACATTTCCCCTTGCCTTCAAATCCTCCATTTTTCCTAGTCTTATGCTATTTAAACTAATGTATTCTATTTAAACTCTATAATAGGCCACCTAAAAAGTTAAAACGGCAATTTCAGGAGCTACACCAAATCTGGCTGATAAATGAGTCGTTCCTATCCCGGTATTAACATAAAGTTTTTCATTTGTCCCTAACTGATAAAGTCCACCAGTATAGTTATTCGCATGGCTCATCAATGCCGTAGCTTTTTTTTGAATTTGAGGAATAAGTGGGACGTTTATTTGACCGCCATGACTATGACCAGAAAGAATTAATTCATAACCCTTATTTTGATATTGGCTAACTTCATCTGGCTCATGAGTCAATAATATATCATAACTCGTTTCAGCCATTTGATTTGGCGAGGGAAATTGCGGATTTCCTAACAAAGCATCATCCAAACCTGTGAATAAAATTTTCTTACCATTATCCAAAGTAAAAACTTGATTTTCATTTCTTAAAAGAGAGAAATCAGATTCAGCCATAATATTTGCATATTCTCTGACAGCTCCCCCACCATAATCTCGATTGCCCCAAATTGCAATTTTCCCATATTTTGCTTTCAGACTTTTTAACTTAGAAATAACAGCTTCATTTTCATTGTATTGCGAATAATTATCATATAAATCTCCCGAGAAAATAATAAAATCAGGATTTTGTTCATTTGTTTTTTGAATCACTTTATCTAATCGATCAGCATTAAAATCCTTTTTAATATGTAAATCGGATAACTGAACAATTTTCAAATTTTCTTTAGAATTTGTATTATTCACTTGATGCTCATTGACTACTAAACGGTAAGGTTCAACTTTAAAAGCATAGTAAAAGACTCCTATAACAGTACATATTATAAGAATAATAAGTGAAAATACTATTTTTTTAATTTTCATATTTCTAGATTATAACATATTGCGTATTTTTTAAACTTACAAAAAGAATTCACTTTTTCTAAGTGCATGCTACATATAATTATAGAAATGCGTAATCAATAGATTAGTTGAAATTTAAAATTTATAAACAAAAATTGATAAAGAAATTTGATTATGTTACCAGTAAATAAGAGAAGAACATCTTCTTCTCGATAAAAACTAACTTAGAAAAAACCTATCATTTATGCCTTTCCATTGTTAATATTTTGAGTATAACTTTGAACCTCAACTTCTAAAATTACTTTGCATGCTTGGTAAAGCCTCTAAAAAAATCATATTCACCTTCTGAAGTAATAAAACTTGTAAGCAAGACGATAAAAAAACGCCTAGATTAGTAGGCGCTTTAGGAGTATTTATGAAAAAGTTTATTTTTTGGAATAGATTTATTATAGAACTTATTTCTTAAATGAATAATAAAAAATAATCAATAACTTATACTTTTTTGAGTCTTCGGCTTCGGAGAAAATAAGAATCATTAACAGCCAATACAAGACAAGTTCCCTATAACTGAACTTCTCTAATTTAAGACCATATTTTCAATAACCTCAAAGTATTTTTAGTAAAATAATAGACAATTTTGTAAAATTGTCTTTTTAATTATTGAAATAATGTGTTAAAATGTATTTTATATCTTACAGGAGTTTTAAAAATGAAAAAATCAATTATTGCATTATCTACATGTACTCTTTTAACATGTATACTATTCACTACTTTACCTTCACCTTCAATGGCGGACCAACTTGATACTCCATCATCGGATATTTCTGCAAAAGCCGAACAAGAATGGTATGGTATTTCAACGATTGAATTTTTCAATATGGGACTTGACTCTGGAATTGTTGAAGTAACACAAGGCGACATTATCACCGGGAGGGCTACCTTCGGTTATTATGGTGGTGACTCCCTTACAACTCAAGACATAATTGTGAACTCTAACCTTGACTATGTAGTTATTTCAAATATCACTATTGATAATAATTCCCATACGGTACCTTTGATATTATGATAGATACTTCTAATATTAGTTCTGGAAGCTAGACATTTCAACTTAACGTTACAGATGCACTTCCTGAAAATGATCGGCATGTAACTCCCTATTCAATAACAAATATTATTCAGATTAATGAGGCACCTAAGCCCGATCCAGATCCTGATACTGAACCTATTCCAAATTCTGAACCTGCTCCCTCTATAAATAAAAATACATTAAATATTTCAAAAGATTCTATTGTCTTGGATAACAAGATTACAAAAGCCTCAGAAGAAGAAAATATAAAAACATTACCAGAAACTGGTGTTAATAGCAATATAGATCTTAGTTTTGTACTAATCGGAATCATAATAATAAGTTCAGCAGTAACAATCTTATACAAAAATAGATAATAAAAAAACTCAGTAGTTCTGAGTTTTTTTATTATCTAACGAGCAATATACTGTCACACACTCAAAGACATTTATATCAATATCCTATTTTTTAAAATTATCCATGAGATCCATGCATTACCAACTTTTTTTGGTATTTACCAAAACTAGAAAACCTCCTATATTAAAGGGTTTATAGCACTTTTAATAAAATTAAAGATGCATAATTTTTTTCAGTTTTAGACTATTTCTGCTACTTTTATGCTACTTGTTTTTAGAGTTCTTGCTGAACTCTATCCAGTGATCGAACGGTTACTCGATGCGTTTTAGTAACTCCAAAAGAGTCATACATTCAAAATCATTACCTTCCAATTTTTTAATACCTTCTCTATAAAAATTTAAAATTCCTTCGAACTCCTTATCACTTGTATAATCATAGTCTTCATGAATGGGTTGATCAGCATGTACATAGTCAATAAAGACCCTCGAATCATCTTTATCCTTGATTGCAAAAACTTTAAAACTCTTGCCATAACAAGCCATATCTTCAATTGTATGTAGAATTAAATTTCTATTACCCATCACAATACCTCATGTTAAAATATAGTTTTATATGCTCAAACAGGAACTTAAACCTTCGCGGTTAAAAAAATCAACGAATCTGAAGTCCGAGCGTTTGCAAAGTATTACTAGCTAAATTAATAAATTTACGCTTTAGCTTGTCAACAATAATATTATACAATATTCTTCCAAAAATAAAAAACGCCAGCAAATGCTGACACCTATGTTCAAGACTTTAATTATATCATATATTTGTGAGTCACAATCTTATGTTTTGACTAGTTACAATGATATAATAATTTTTGTTATTATTAACAAACATTTTTATAGGAGAACTTTTTATGATTTGGTCACTTATTGTAGGCGCTTTAATTGGTGTTATTGCAGGTGCTTTGACTTCTAGAAACTCAAGTATGGGTTGGATAGTTACTACTATCGCAGGACTTGTTGGGTCTTTCGTTGGGCAAGCACTATTAGGAACATGGGGTCCATCACTTGCTGGTATGGCTCTTATTCCTTCAATTATTGGTGCAGTAATTGTTATTCTTATCGCTTCATTCATTATTAGAGCTTTAAATAACAAAAAATAATTTTTTAAAATCCAAAAGTAAAACCACTATTCATTATAGTGGTTTTTCATATTAATATAAAAATACCCGCCCTATGGCTGACGGGTACCCTTAGAAAAACACACTCCTACTTTCGTAGGAACACCTATATTATAAGTCTGATTTCTTAACCCAAGCTAAATATTTAACACGAAATAAAAAAGCCACTCCGAAGAATGGCTATACGAGGTGAGCAGGAGTTCTAAACCGCTCGGATACATTATAACATAAAAAAGCGCCCCAGTTAGGAGAGGGGCGCTTCGGAGTAAACTTTATGAAAGTTTTTTCGGAATAAATGTATTATAGAACTTATTTCTTAAACGAATAATAAAAAAACACCGTCACTTAGTCAAAAACGGTGTTATAGTTGCAAAACTACATACAGTATAACCTTTAATCAGAATTTTGTAAACAAAAACACCCTGCATGGCGGCAAGGTGTTCAAGCGTTTATAATTTGAATGTATTATTACTATACTCTTTGTATAATATAGTGTAAACTGAAACGACTTGTGAAATAAAAAACTACTCTATAAAAGAATAGCGCGAAAGTTATTATGAAAAAAACTTATTTTATAGGGGAACTACATTATATAATTTATACTTTTTACTGTAAAGAAAAACGCCTTCGCTTTGGAAAAGGGCAATTTATCTCTTCATAAATACTGAGCTATTTGTATTTGTGATTGGAATAGCATTCATGATTTCATCATTATAACAACATCAATAAAATGACGAAATAACATTTGTTAACAAAAAAAGCCCCAATTACGGGGTGTCAGTGTTAGAAACTTATTATACTAAACTTCTGAACAATAACAAAGAAAAACACCCTAGCCAAAAGGTGCTTTCTGAAACACTATTAAAATACTACTCGTAGAATTATTATATTACCATCACACTATTTTGTAAAGAATATTGTTTTGATTAAAATACCTTGCATAATCATTTACATTTTGATATTCTTTTTAAAAATATACTTGGAGAACAATATGAAAAAAATATTATTTACAATTTTAGCTTTAGGTTTTAGTTTAATCGTATTGAGTAGTTGTCAGGCTAGAAAAGATAGTTCGGATTGGCTACAGGGAGACTGGTATAGTAAGGACTGGAACGTAACTTATTCTATCATTATGCAAAATGAAGATGACTGGGTAATTAAGGATGGAGAGCATACCATTGCAAGATGTTCACAAGAATACACTGACGAAAATAACAAAAAAGAGATCGAACTTGTTAGTAAGAAAGGAACTGAATTCCATATCACTCCTCTTGATAAAACTCATATAAAATTTCAACAAATAAGTAAAGATGGCACATTAGGAACTACTGATGCAGTCGAGTTTGTGAAAAAACAATATTAGAAGACAGGATCAATCCCTGTTTTTTTGTTGTAAAGAAAAATGGAGATTTATTTATAAAATATATCAATAATTCATATATACCAACCTTTCGTTGGAATTTTTTCTTGTTAAAACGCACAAAAGAGCCAAAATAAAAAAACTCATTTTAAGAAGTTTCTACTATATATTTATAGTTCTTGCTGGACTCGAACCAGCGACCGGCTATTTTTCAATATATTAAAGCAATTGCAGAAGTGTCATGCATTCGTATTATCGGCCTTCCAGATTCCCAATACCTTCTTTATAATAATTCATAAATTCTTCAAACTCTTCATCGTCTGTATATAGATAATCATCGTGAATAGGCTGGTCTACATTTACATAATCAATAAAAACATTTGAATTCTTTTTACTCTTAATTGCAAAAACTTTAAAGCTTTTACCATAATAATCCATATCTTCAATTATACGTCCAATTAAATTCCTATTACCTTCACAATACCTCGTGTTAAATTATAGTTTAATATGCTCAAAGAGGGACTTGAACCCTCACGGTTTATATAACCAACGGATTTTAAGTCCGCAGCGTCTGCCAATTCCGCCATTCGAGCTGATAGTATATTATAACATGAAAAGTTGACGTTTTTAAAGAAAAAAGGTGAAATGGTTACATAGGGTATGCATGTTAACTTTTTACCTTTTTTTGATAAATATGTTAAGTTTTAAAGATAGATCACTTTTCAAATCCTCTAGTGCATCTTCTCCTTTTTTTACCATAGGAAGAATAATTTCTTCAAATAACCCTTTACCAGCTGTATAAGCTGCTCCAGATAACTCCTTTCCATTTACAACAGAAATAAGATGGTTACATCCTAACAGCAAACTTTCAATAAGTTGTTCTCCCGTATTAATGTTAGCCTTTATCGCTTTAGTTAAGCCTTCAGCATCCTTAGGGTCATAAATTAATCCCATAAATCCTCCATACTGTTTTTTTGTAATTAAATCACTTTAATTACAAAAAGGCAAAATTTTTTTCCAGATTTACTAATGCTTTGCTATGATTACAATGCATTGAATAACTCCTCAGTCATAGTTAACAATATCAACACAAACAATTTCAGAGATATCCACTAGTTGTCCTGTGACTAGTGGATTTTTTATAAGAAAATACCAGCAAATTGCTGACACCTATGTTTAAGACTTTCATTATACCATATTTGTTGAGGTCAACAACAATGAAAATCAAAAAAAGTACCCGGAGTAAGGGGTGCTTAGGAGTATTTATGAAAAAGTTTTATTTTTGGAATAGAGTTATTATAGTACTTCTTTCTTAAATCAAGCAAAAGAAAAATATGCCAATAACGGTTAGAGCATTTCTTTTGATAGCGTTCTCTTTTATTGGTATTCTTAAACTATCAATTAAGAAGGAAACCCGAAATGGTTGGGAGAATATTTTTATTTAGTGGGTTCAATCCCCGCCTCCTTCATTATTTACGCTAGAATTCTTTGCAATGTTTTACCTCTAGTTAAATATTTAAATTAGCCTACTAGTCCGCTGCTAGTAGGATTTTTTTGTAAAAAAAGCCCGTCTTGTGACAGGCATTTGTAAGAAATCCTCATATCGAAGAGAAATCAAGCACTACTCGTGGATAGTGCTCAAGGGGAGTAAGGTATTCGAACCCTCGCAACGATTTCTCGACCTAACGATTTAGCAAACCGTCCTCTTAAGTAACTCCCAAAAACTATAAACGGTTCTGACGGGAATTGAACCCGCGATCTTCGCCGTGACAGGGCGACGTGATAACCGCTACACTACAGAACCTAAAGGGGATGTGGGATTCGAACCCACGCACGCTTTTACACGCCTGACGGTTTTCAAGACCGTTCCCTTCAGCCAGACTTGGGTAATCCTCCGAACTACTAAATTAGTATATCATTTATTTTCTCATATAACAAATATAAAACACTAACGTAACGAATATATTACTTTTTCTTTTATAAAACAAAAAAGTCCTGACCGAAGTCAGGGTTAATTTTTATAATGTATTCGCATTTAATCGTCGTTGCAATTCTCTCACAGAATCAGATACTGGGCTAATTGTTCCGTCTTGTGTTGTTCCAAGATGTTTTTGTAGTGCTTCAATCGTAGCTTTGCCAAATAGTCCGTCTTGACCAATGCCTAAGAATCTTTGCAATGCTTTGACCACATTTGAACCTGTCAGTGATGAATCAAATTGTGCAGCATATATATTTTGATTAAAGGTTTGTTTGTACTGGTGACTAATTACTCCGTCTTTACCAGTTGTATCAAAGTATTCTTGCAACCGTTTAGCAGTCGCATTTCCAAATTGACCATCAATGTTTAACATAACCATTTGTGGCTTATTGTCAGTATTTCCTGAACCTGAGCCTGAGCCAACAATTTGATAAAAGTGATGTGGTAAGCGAGTACTCATATAAGAATCATTCGTATCAACCGCAATTCCATTGTGAGCGTAAGAACAGTGAATGAATGATCCATTGCTTAGGAAAATACCTGTGTGTCCGTCAGATCCAGCCGAACCTCCTGGAGTGCCTGAAATGAAAATATCGCCACGTTGTACTTCTCCTCGACTGATTTCCTTCAGTTTTGTTCCTGACATCCCAAACAAGGTTTCAGTATTTCCCATTGAACCTGCTGATAGAAACCCACCAGCTACCATTGAAAAGAATACTGACGAGCTGCAGTCATAACTATTAGCGCCCATTCGTGAAGTCATTGAGTAAGTGACTTTACCTTTACGAGCTTGCATCCAAGCAATCATATTTTCAATACTTGACATTATTCGCCTCCTTCTGTGAATTCATGGTCCATGTCTTTATAGATATTTGGTTGAACTTATACATTAGTTTTAACCAAGCTTGCTGTATCATAACCAATGGTTAAACTTCCGATTGAAGTTAATACAGAAATTAATGTCGCAAATCCTGCGATACTTAGGGCTTGAATCCAGTCAACACCAATTAAGCCAGTAACTCCTGCTCCCAATGCACCAATCATTGCTTGTGCAAATGTTTTAATTGCACGTTCTACTAAATCTTTAAAAAATATTTTCATGTTCTTTCTCCTTCAAAATTTGCTTAAAAAATAAATAACAATTGAAATCCCAAGACCAATCATATGGCCCCAAGCCCATTTGTTATTTGCTTTTATTTCTTTAATATCATCTGCATTGTTCAAAGCGATTAAATGAGCCTGTTCAGCTTTTTCTCTGATTGACTCATAATTATCAAGCTTTGTTTCTAT
>Ga0153999_1000325_pt1 | contig 22216 bp, 39 predicted proteins | sample TSNC083MetaG_FD_104675 | JGI IMG/M metagenome (GOLD analysis project Ga0153999, IMG submission 104675) | Attine ant fungus gardens microbial communities from North Carolina, USA - TSNC083 MetaG | ecosystem: Host-associated > Fungi > Mycelium > Unclassified | place: USA: North Carolina, Lumber... | reverse complement strand
GTATTATATAGGAAGCCGGACGTACCGGCGTGTAAATCAAACCTGTAATCAAGGCAATCACCTCTAATGCTCTATTATAGCGGAAATTTTGGTCATGGCAATTTACGAAATTGTCAAATCAAGCACGAACGGGAGGAGGGAGAGTGATTTTTTTTAAAAAATTTTACGCAGGTAGAGAGAGGCATTAAAGGATTTGTTATTTCTTATTAATCCTTCTTTCACAGACCTTGCTTTTTTTATGACTACAAGTTGTAAGGAGAAATGAAAGAAGAATATGAATCAAGTATTCGGGCACGGTTAGCACCGCTATATGAAAGAACGACACTTCTCTGGAATGATACATCTCCAAAGAAGTGTCGTTTTTATATGTATATTTAACTCATGTTTCTGAATCTATGCAGGAAGCTCTGCAATCGCTCATTGTTGGAATGCTGCAGTATTTCTTCTGGTTTTCCATCTTCTGCGATGACGCCTTCATCAAGGAAAATAACTCGATCAGCAACATCAAGAGCGAAGTCCATTTCATGGGTGACGAGGACCATAGCCATTTCTCCTTCATGTGCAATATCCCGAATTACTTCAAGAACTTCGCCGACAAGCTCGGGGTCTAGTGCTGAAGTGACTTCATCAAATAGCATAATCTTTGGCTTCATGACAAGGGCACGGGCCATGGCAACGCGCTGTTTCTGACCGCCAGAAAGCTGACTTGGATAATTATCGAGCTTATCGCCGAGACCGACTTTCTTAAGCATTTCTATTGAATTTTGTTTGGCGGTCTCTTTATCCTGCTTACGTACTTGAATCGGTGCAGTCATGCAGTTTTCCAGTATTGTCATATGTGGGAACAGGTTAAAATGCTGGAATACCATGCCGATTTCTCCTCGGACAGACCGTAGATGCTTCTCATTGGCGCGGACGAGCTTGTTGCCTTTTTGCATTTGCCAAAGATTTTCTCCTTCAACGATAATTTGGCCGGATGTTGGTTCCTCGAGTGTCATGAGCATACGGATAACAGTTGTTTTACCGGATCCACTGGGACCAATAAGAGCAATTTTCTCAGCTGGTTTGATATCGAGATTGATGCCTTTCAGCACATCTACATTACCGAATGATTTATGGACATCGTGGAATTGCACAATAGGTTCTATCAAACTGATTCACTCCTTTTTCTATATTTTACAATGAGGCGCTAGCGTGCTTCTTGTCAAATTTGTGATTCAGCTTTTTCTCAAGCCAACGGATTAGCAGGGAAGAAGGATAGCTGAGCACAAGGAAAAGCAGGGCGACAATTGTAAGTGGCTCAAGATAAGCCCAGTGCTGGTCGCCGTAGTCCTGTGCGAGACGCAGCATGCCAACAGTGCCGATTGTTGCAGCAAGCGGGATTTCCTTAAACATGATGATTAAGTAGTTTCCAAGCATGGGAACCATAGGCGGTAAAGCTTGTGGCAAAATAATTTTAGTCCATTTCTGCGGTGTAGAAAAGTTCAAGGCACGTGCTGCTTCCCATTGTCCATTATCCACACTATCGATGCCGGAGCGGTATACTTCACTTATATATGTACTGAAATGTAAACCGAGGCCAACAATGGCACAAGTTATTGGAGAAAGCGTGGCACCAACATATGGTACGCTTGGCCAACCGAAATAAAGGAAAAACAATTGGACGAGTGGCGGTGTAGACCGAATGAATTCCATGATCCATGTAAAAACCCAACTAATCGTCTTGAAAGGAAATCGGCGGAGAAACAACCAGACAAAACCAAAAATAAGTGCGAAAAGAAAACTTGCAACAGTTAGTCCGAATGTGACACCGACACCTTTTACGATAAATGGGAAAGCATCCGAGAATATTTCCCAGCTCCATTCACTATTCATTCACTGGCCACTCCTTTCTTCGAGAAACTTTCCATTTTGCGCACGAGCCAGATGAGAGGCAGGGCAAGAATGAAGTAGGCTATCAATATTAGTAGATATACAGTTGAAGCTTGAGCAATATGGGTACTTCTGTACAAATTTCCGTAATAAAGCATATCTGAAAGTCCGATTAGAGAAACGAGTGAAGTTGCTTTTAGCATCTGGATTAAATAATTTCCGAATTCAGGTAGCATCATGCGTACAGCTTGCGGAAGTATAATGAGGCGCATACGCTGAGCACGTGTCATATTCAGAGCAATGCCTGCTTCTGTTTGGCCTTTTGAAACAGAAAGAATAGAGCCGCGGACAACTTCTGACATATAAGCTCCATAGTTTAAGGCGATTGCAATAATACCTGCTAATAGGTCAGATCCGAGATCAATTTTGAACAGAATCGGCAATGCATAATAGAGCCAGAAAAGCTGGACAATGAGCGATGTGCCGCGAAAGATTTCTATATAGAAACCGGTGAATTTCCGAAGGATTACATTGTTTGATAAACTGCAGAGCCCAGAGATAAAAGCAATTAGATAACTGAGAATTGCAGAGCCAATGAGGACAATTATGGTTATTTTTAAGCCCTTTAGCAAAATCGGGATAATTTCAGTAATGTTATCCATATCACTACTCCTTTCAATTTCAATAAAGTGAAAAGCCATTTCACAAAGGCTTGTCTACGGAATGTTAGTTGAATCAATTGGACGTTTAAGGGCACTTGACCCCAGAATTTAGGCTTAGTTTTTCCCCGTCAGCTTAAAGCAGGGTGATTCATTGCTCGTTAATTAGGAAAAAAATAATTCCATAAGATCCGTTATGGAAAGCGGATCTTATGGAAAAACAACTTACGATTGAGAAAGATTAGAGTTCTCCGTTACATACCTTCTTGGCTGTAACTGCAGAATCAACCATGTTGGATTTCCCACTGAAACCATTCTTCTCAAGAAGTTTTGCAACTGTACCATTGTCTTTCAGTTCTTGGAGTTTTTCGTTATAAGCTTTACGTAATTCATCACTGTCCGATTTGAAAGCAGCAGCACCGTAGCTTGGATTTCCTTCTACTTTAGGCTGATCGAAATCTTCGACGAACTCAAGTTTGTTTAAGTTGGCAGATTCAAGTGCCATCTTGATTGTCATTTCTGTCCCAGTTGTTGCATCAGCGCGTCCTGATTCAACAGCTGAGAATGTCGCCGGAATATCAGCGGCTCCTTGGATCTGTTTTGCGTCAACGCCTTGTTTCTTGAGGAACTCATTTTCTGTGGCGCCAGACATAACAGATATTTTTATGTCTTTGTTGTCGGCGATGTCTTTGTAGCTATGGAGATTTTTCGGATTGCCTTTTTTCACGATGAGCCCTTCACCGTAAGTCATTTCTGGTTCACCGAAAGCTACGTTTTTACAACGGTCAGGTGTAATTGCCATTCCGGCAGTGATGACATCGAATTTACCTGCTTTCAGGCCGGGGATTAGCTGGCTGAAGTCGGCGAGTTTACCTTCAACGTTATCAACGCCAAGTTCTTTGAAGACTTCTTTGGCAATATCGACAGCTGCTCCTTTTAATTCATCGTCTTCTTGGTAGGCGTAAGGTTTCTCATTGGCAAAGCCGATTACAACCTTTCCTTTGTCTTTAATTTGATCAAGCTGGTTCTTGCCTTTTGCTTTGCTGTCGGAATCATCTGAACCACAAGCAGTAAGGACAGCTACTGAGAAAATAAGTACAAATGCGATTAGTAGTTTCTTCAATTTTTAATTGACCTCCCTAGGTAATTTATAATGTCATTTTGTAATCTATTTGTTATAAATGACGTATAAAATAGCTCCTAGTAATATACTAGCCATAATATGGAAAGCCCTCAAACGGAGAATAGCCAGAAATTTCGGGTTATTTTTGCATATAATTGATTAAAGGTCCAAAAAACGCAATTTAACCAAAACATCCTTCCATATCTTTGGTTTTACTGACAAATGCAGGAGGAAACAGGTTGGTATTGGGAAAAGATAATTGCTGTTACCGAGGGTACGGCTTATAATGAGGGAAAGTATCTAGGAGGTGACGCGGCATGCTCGTTGCCAGTATTGTAAGTGCAATCTTGACATTGCTTGTGCTCGTTCTATCGTTTGTCACAATTAATAAAGGCTACGCATTTAAGCATACGATTGATCCTCAGGCGGGGTCAGATGAAGGAAAAGCGAACGAAACGAATAATCTGTAGATTAAAAAACCACTTGGCGCTGATCATTAGTCCAAGTGGTTTGTTATTTCGGCTGATAACCAGCCTTTAATTGTGTAATGCTTAGCCCAAAGTCCATTTGTAAATGGGGGTAGTCTTTGAAGCCTAGCCAATCGCCACCCCAGTCAAAGCCCAGATCTTTTGCGAGATCAACAACTTCCATCCAATCTGCCATTCCATTTCCGTTCCCATCATATTCCATATCCCAAATTGCCTCGCCACGCTCATTTTTTAAAGCAAAGTCTACTGCGAGCCCATAATTATGGTACGATTCACCACCACGTGCATTTGTTACAATACTGCCGTCAGTTGTTCGTCCTTGTGAGTAAAGCTGATTTTGATCATTACTGCTTCTGAAACCATCTGTGATGAACATTCGGATGCCTTTATCTGCTGCGAGCTGAATGAGTTCATTTGTTTTCGCTTCTACAGTCGGGTGTAGTGAGACTGGTGCCTTAGCATTGGCCTTATATGTGAATTGATCATCAATAGAGGATTGTTGTGAAGTATTATAAATGTGATAAACCGCTAGAACAATAGCTAATAAGATGAGCCAACCAATTACATCTCGTATGAACTTTTTCATGAATGCTCCTTTCTTCTATGGAACTTTGAAGTTACGCATCTTCATTCATTATACAGGAATTGCTTTTGGAAAAGGAAGTTTGTAAATGGCTCTAAGGGATGAAGCTGGTAAACGCAAAAGCCACTGGAACTCTTGACTTTACTAGGGTTCGCATATATATTTAAGGAAGCATATTGATGCAATGAAACGGACGAGTACAATACGTGAATTCCATTACAGAGAGGGAAGGATTGCTGGGAACTTTCCATGGAAGCGAATTAGAACCTGCCGTAGAGCACGCCACCCGAAAGGACAGGCGCGGTGCATGGCCGTTATCCATTTGAGTGTGCAGATGCGCTGTTAGCTGAATTCTGCAAACAAGGGTGGTACCACCATGCTCGGTCCCTTTTTAGAGGACGGGGCTTTTTTTGCATTCAAAAAATCATATAAAGTAGGTGTACAGAATGGGTAAGAAGAACAAGCAGTTTGTTGAGAAAGTCACCGCAATGGAAGACGATTTTGCACAATGGTATACAGATGTCGTTAAACAGGCAGAACTCGTAGATTATGGTACAGTACGTGGAACAATGATTATTAAGCCATATGGTTTCGCCATTTGGGAGAATATCCGCGATGAATTCGATCGCCGCATTAAAGAAACAGGTCATCAGAATGTTTCATTCCCACTCTTTATTCCGGAGAGCTTGCTACAGAAGGAAAAAGACCATATCGAAGGATTCGCTCCAGAAGTAGCTTGGGTAACACATGGCGGTGAAGAAGAGCTGCAGGAACGCCTTGTTGTGCGACCTACATCTGAAGTGTTGTTCTGTGAATATTATTCAAAGAACATTCATTCATATCGCGACCTGCCAATGCTCTACAATCAGTGGGCAAATGTTGTCCGCTGGGAAAAGACTACACGTCCATTCTTGCGTTCACTTGAATTCCACTGGCAGGAAGGACATACAGCTCACGCGACGAAAGAAGATGCAGAAGCAGAAACAAACAAGATGCTTGAAATGTATGCAACAGTTTGTGAAGAATACCTCGCAATTCCTGTTCTTCGCGGACGGAAGACAGAAAAAGAGAAATTCGCAGGTGCTGAATATACACTGACAATTGAGAGTCTCATGCATGACGGAAAAGCGTTGCAGTCTGGTACTTCTCATTACTTCGGAACAGGTTTCGCAGAGGCGTTTGATATTCGTTACTTAGATAAAGAAGGTAAGCAGCAATTCGTACATCAGACATCTTGGGGTATTACTACACGAATTATCGGGGCTTTAATTATGGTTCATGGTGATAACCGAGGTCTCGTTGTTCCACCGCGCATTGCGCCAACACAGGTGATGATTGTACCAATCGCTCAGCATAAAGAGGGTGTGCTTGATAAAGCTTATGAATTGCGCGACCGTCTGAAGGATCTTGTTCGTGTCGATATTGATGCTAGTGACAAGATGCCTGGCTGGAAATTCAATGAGTACGAAATGAAAGGTATTCCAGTCCGCATTGAGATGGGACCAAAAGACATCGAGAACAATCAAGTCGTCCTTGCGCGCCGAGACACAGGCGAAAAAGAATTCATTCCATTGGATCAACTTGAATTGCGTCTACCAGCATTGCTTGAAGAAATCCAGCAGGACCTCTTTGATAAGGCAATGGCGCATAGAACAGAAATGACTTCTATTGCGAAGACAATGGAAGAATTCGGAGAGATCCTTGAGTCCAAAGGTGGCTTTATCAAAGCAATGTGGTGTGGTGACGTCGCTTGTGAAGATAAGATTAAAGAAGAATTCTCTGCAACATCACGTTGTATCCCATTTGAAGACGAAAAGGTCTCTGACACATGCGTATGCTGTGGAAAAGAAGCAAAAGAACTTGTCTACTGGGGCAAGGCTTATTAATAAAGAAAACGAGCGTCCATATGGGCGCTCGTTTTCTTGCGAAAAACAGGGAGTGGAGGTTGCTAAGGAAAACTAGAATTGGTGAGATTTTAATCGTGCAATTTATAAATAAAGAAAAGCGGTGAAACCTTTACAAAAAAGGAGTTCGCCGCTCTTTCAATTATGGTTAAAAAATATCCTCCATAAATGTAACTACAAAACATAAAGTCCACCATATCCCGGGAAGAGCAAGGCTATAAATTGCGTATTGCCACTTAAGATAAGGATCGACTCTTCGAAGCAATCGATCTGTAATGAAGAATGGTATAGCTGCGAGTAGACTGTATAGTTGGAGGACCAGGCCGAAACTAATATGCAATATAAATGAAACACTGAGCTCCACTCTTTTTCTTTTGGAGGTAATCAATTCAGCTGCCTTGTCACTGACAATAGACGTAAGAACTCCATAGATAAGGACGGCTGGGAAGATGTACATTAAGTAAAGAACTTGAGATGTGACAAATAAAAATAAAAAGTCTGAAATAGTATTCATTTCTTCGCCGAAAGCGTTTGGTTGGATGATACCTATTAAAATTGAACAAATCGTGCTCGTAATTGAAACTGTAATTATCTTTCTAATTAGCATATTAGTCATATGCTATAAACTATAGTAGCTCAACAATAGCTGATTCAATCTTCTTAGGCTTCGTTGTAGGAGCAAAGCGCTTCGAAACATTGCCTTCACGATCAATTAAGAACTTAGTGAAATTCCATTTAATTTTGCCAGAAAGCAGGCCGGGCGCTTCATCAGTCAAATGTTTGAATAGGGGATGTGCATCTGCACCTTTCACATCAACTTTTTTGAAGAAGGGAAACGTTGTTCCGTAAGTTAGCTTGCATTGTGAAGCAATCTGCTCATCTGCGAGTGGTTCCTGGCCCATGAACTGATTACAGGGGAAGGCGAGTACTTCGAATCCTTGCTTCTTATAAGATTGATATAGTTTCTCTAGTCCCTCCAATTGTGGGGCAAAACCGCAGCCACTAGCTGTATTAACGATGAGTAGTACTTTGTTACGATAATTTGCTAATGGGATATCGTCGCCTGATGGTGCTTTGACATTATAATCATAGATGGGCATGAGTAAACATTCCTTCCTGTTTGTAAATTCCAAAAATATGTTAATATAACAATATCATGGGTGGGATTACGAACAAAGAAAAAGTGGTGGGGATGATGGAGGAAATAAAGTATGAGGATTCGTATTTTCTCCTAATACATCCAACGACTTTGTTGCTCATCGGAATTATAGTAGCTATAATTTTTGGTGATTCTGTATACAGAATCAGAAGAAATAGGCAGGAATCATAAAAAATATGCTGTACCAAAAATCGGTCTAATCATTATTAATTATAAAAAGCAGATTCGCCATCTACGGCAAATCTGCTTTTCTTCATATACTATGCTTCTACGACTGAGCTTTCGCCAATTGCCTTCAATCGTGCTTCGATCTCTTCTTCGGTCAAATTATGTTCTTTCACATACATATTGCGAGGGCTGATACGGCATTCGTGTGTACATCCGCGCATGTATTTATGTTCATTTTCTTCAGAGCAAAGAATTTGTGCATTACATTCAGGGCTAGCACAGTTGACATAACGCTCACAAGGTTCGCCGTCAAAATAATCACGGCCAACAATGACGTGTTCCTTATGATTTACGGGAACAGCAAGACGTTCGTCAAACACGTAGCATTGGCCATCCCAAAGCTCACCTTGAACTTCAGGATCTTTACCATAAGTGACGATGCCGCCATGCAATTGGCTTACATCTTCAAATCCTTCGCGTTTCAACCAGCCTGAGAACTTCTCGCAGCGTATACCACCTGTGCAGTAAGTCAAAATACGTTTGCCTTCAAGCATTTCTTTATTTTCACGGACCCACTCCGGCAATTCACGGAAAGTTTCAATATCCGGACGAATTGCCCCACGGAAATGTCCGATGTCATATTCATAATCATTGCGTGCATCAAGCACAACTGTATCTTCAGCCTGCATAGCCTCAAACCACTCTTTTGGTGACAAGTAATTGCCAGTTAATTCATGTGGGTTGATATCATCTTCCAAGCTCAAGTTAACAAGTTCGGGACGCGGACGGCAATGCATCTTCTTGAATGCATGTCCATCATGGTCATCAATTTTGAAAACTGTGTCATGGAATAGCGGACTGTTTCTCATTAAATCAATATAAGCTTCTGTTTGTTCATACGTTCCGGAAACTGTTCCGTTAACGCCTTCAGTCGCCATTAGAATGCGTCCTTTTAATCCGATTTCTTTGCAGGCTTTCAAATGTTCTTTCGCAGTCTGCTCAGGATCTTCAATATGGACATAGTTGTAGTACAACAATACACGGTATTGTTCTGTTGTCATGTGTGGAACCACCTGTCATTTATATTTGCAAGATACAAATGTCGGTTCAGATATTTGGTTTTTCATCTTGCACAAACGTTATTATAGCAACGTTTTTCTAGCTTTTCAATAGGGGATAAAATGAGTGTGGAATTTTTTTGACCGATTTTTGACCACATTTAAATCAAAAACTAATTTCCTGCCGTACTTTCTGCATCATGTCGTTAAACTTTCTGGCCACTTTTTTACGCTGGCCTTTTGTTGTATGTGCATAGATTTTCGTTAGGGTAGACATGTCTTCATGACCTAGTCTATCCGAAATATCTCTCAACTCAATTCCAGCCTCAATGCAAAGTGATGCATGGGTATGTCGGAGGGAGTGGGGTGACAGCTTAGCTGGATATTCCATGTTGTCCAATATCTCAATCATATGCTCATATACACGGTATGGATCAATTGGATAGCCAGGGTAAAAGTGCGTGTTAATAAACACGTAACCAAATTCCTTGTAAGTCTGTCTATACTGCATCTTAAATTCCCTCTGCCAGAGCTTCAGTTTTCTTAATTCTTCTATTACAAAGTGATCGACATCAATTTCCCGAATGGCCTTTGGTGTTTTAGGGGGGCTTGGTGTCACATCATTTCCTCGTTTGGTTTCACTGTAATATGTTTTCGTAACGGAGATCGTTTGTTCCTCGAAATCAATATCATCCCATTTCAACACAGCCAACTCACCACGACGAAGACCAGTAAAGGCAAGAGTCAAAAACATAGGATAATCTTGTGGATAATGATTTTCTTTTGCATGGCGTAAGAAAGTGGCCAAGTCCTCCTTTTCAAGAAACTTTTCATCTTCCTTCAATTCAGTTTCCCTTTGCTTCAGAAAGCGGAAATCAATATCTAGGGTTGGGTTTTGTTGGACGTAACCTTCAGCAAGTGCAAATTTAAATATCAAACTAGCAGTCGCATGAATCATTTTAATTGTATTGTCGGACTTACCCTGGTCAAATAATTCGTGCAGGACATCTATATACATCCGTTTGTGGATATTCTTAATCTTTATCTGACCAAGGAAGGGAGCAAGGATCTTAACACCAGTCACTCTGGTTTCGACAGTGCTCTTTTTTACCAGTCGTTTATAATACTTAAACCATACCGGCACAAAATCAATGAAGGTGATGTCTGATTCACGAACGAAAGTGCCACCTTTAATCTCTGCCTCCATCTTAGCTGCGGCTGCTTGTGCTTCCTTTTTTGTTTGGAAACCCCGGCGCGTTGTTTGTTTAGGACGCCCGGTGACAGGGTGTGTTCCGACAAGTATTTTGAACATCCACTTTTGACCGTCTTTTGTCTTGTACTTAGAGAAGCTTGCCATGTGATCACTCCTAGAAATTCATAATCTTTTGTAGCTGTTTATTCTTGTACATCTCCAATCTAGTCGCAGCAAAGTTTGGTTCTACATTAAAAGTGTTACAGATTAATCGTATTGCATCTATGTAAGCAGGGGGAAGGCGAATTCTATCCAGCATAAAAGTTGGGATGGCCAAGTGATAAGCAAAATAGTTCGCTTGGTCCTCCTGTAATTGGTAGAAAGGCATGGGTAGCTCCTCTTGTAAGCCTACATGCCAGTTGACATGGCCAAATTCATGGCAGAAATCTATCCATTGTTTTAGGTCAGTTTGACCTTCTTTAATAAACACTTTATATCTACCTCTACAAAAGACTGCTTCGCTGTCATATTTCCAATACCGGATAGGAAGATTAAATGCGCTTGCAATATTATTCATGGTTAGTTGATCAGGACGATCAATGGAAATGGATGTTAGTAAATTATAGATATATCTCTCTGTTCTATTCATTTTCATCCCTCTTTTACGAATGTATGTTCTATTGATGAGTTAAAAGAGAAGGCGTACATAAAATGCACACCTAATTACTTAACTTTCCAATTTCTATCAAGATGACCTGTCTTAGCAAGATGATTCCCCTTGGTATCTTTGAAATAAACATATTTAAAGTCTTTTATACCTGTTGCGAACAATTGAGCTCTGGTATTGTTCTCAATTTTGTTGCCCCAATCATTAATCAACTCTTGTTTTTTTGTTTTGTTTAAAGACTTGAAGGCGTCATCTAAAGTTACATTTATAATATTATAGCTATCTTCTTGCTGGATTTTAGTGATGAGTCCGTCTGAATCATCAATGATTTTGTTGTATGTTTTAATCAAATTATTCTCTTGTTCTTTTGAATAGTTAGCTTCATCTTTATTATTGCTTTTAGCAACGCTTTTGTTTTTAGTTTCACTTTGAACAGGATCTTTCTTAGCTTGTTTATCAGTTTCTGGTTGACTACCAGTCGCCACACCTACAATGAATACGATAAAGGAAACAGCTAGTGCAACGAGATTTTTCTTGGTCTTACCATTCTTTTTTATTGCTGACATAATCAGTAGTACAGCAAATACTAAAAATCCAACCAATCCTAATATTCCAATAACAAACAAAAGTAACACCCCTTTAAAATCTTTATCTATGATTATACACCGGAGTGTTAATCGTCTTCTTTAAAAGCTTCCCAAATCTTCCTTAAACGACGAAGGTCTTCTTCTTTAGATTTAGGCAATTCCTTATACCATCTTTCAAGTGATGGATCATTACGGAAAGCGTCGAAGGCTTCTTCCTCAGTTAGATCAGGATTATCTGATTTTCCGAGAAGATAGTCGGTAGTTACGTTGAAGTAGTTGGACAATTTAATAAGCGTATTATGATCAGGCTCACTTTTTCCATCTTCATATTTTCCGTATCCTTGTCGACTAATACCAAGGAAATCTGCCATGTTTTGTTGAGAAAATCCCTTGTTAGTTCTTAGATATTTTAATCTTTTCTGAAACATAATCACTATCTCCTTACTATTTCCTTACTATTTCTAGTTGATAGTATAGCAACAAAAAGTTGCTTTTTGTTATTTAGAAACTAAAAGTTGCATTTGTGTATTGACAGCAACAAAAAGTTGCGTATAATGAGAAACATAAGGCAACCAAAAGTTGCTGAAAGGCGGTGTGTAACTATGACGAACAACCAACTAAAAAAACTTTTAGTTCAAGCTAGATCCGAAAAGGGACTTACGCAAGAACAGGTCGCTGTTCTCACTAAGAAAGATATTTCCAGACAATACTACGGCATGATAGAGAACGGAGAACGAAGACCCTCCGTAAACGTAGCAAAAGCTATAGCCGGGGTTTTAGATATAAATTGGACTATTTTTTTTGAAATTAAATGCAACCAAAAGTTGCGAAGGCGCGTCGTGTAAATAAAATGACAGGAGGTAATTCAAATGTTTGACGTAACGATGAAACCAGATGCAGATTTTGCATCAAAGATGTACGACATCATGTTCGATATCGCCAACAAAGCTATGAATGATCGTGATCAGATTAATGAGCTACCTTATCTATTAAGTAGAGAGCAGCTGGCTAAACACATTTTCAATGTAAGTTCACAAACATTAGAGAATCATATTGTCCATCGTCCTGATTTCAAAAAAGTGCAAGTCGGACAGCGTGTTCTTTATCCGAAAGATGAAGCCATCAAGTGGATTAGAAAGCACACGGAAACAGTTGAGAAGATAGCGCCTAATAAGATTTTCGGTATTGGCTAAAAATTTTTAAGCACTTGGATTACCAACATTTAGCTTCTATAGAAAATTATAAATGTCCGACCACCAAAAGCATATTCGAATTAAGAATATGAAGGGAGGTGAGGGCGTGGAAGGATACGGTTTTCTATTAAAAGTTTGCAGGCGGCGATCTAAAATAAATCAGGACGAGCTTGCACATCGCTTACATACAACACAGAGCAACATTTCAAAAATTGAGAGTGGCGATTGTGAGCCTCGAATATCTGTTTTTATGAATTGGCTATTAAATACAAATGCTCAAGATGTACTGGTTGCAATGTCGCAAAATATCGACTTAATGACTATTGCACAAACGGTTATTGATTCATCTACTACTTTCATTGGAACAGTATTTTTGAAATGGGGAGGGACATTACAATGCATCATCAATTTTTAGATAAAGACATTAACATTGCAAATGCAAAAAAGATGGAGATGTACCAGCTTGCAATCCAAATCGTCAATGAAGTTGAAAAAGATAATTTTTACGAGGTTGAAGGAATCTTGCAGAGCGCATTAATTTACAACAATCAGTTGAAGCGCATGAAGGACAAAAAGCAGAAGAATACACGCAAGGGGACAATTGCTTACATGAATAGAATAGGAGTTCCTGCACAATCAGTGAGGAGGGTCATTCATGAATAAATTTGCAGTAGCATTAATCGCGTTGCTCGTTGGTATGTCAATCATGAAAGGACAATATATCGGGGCAATATCAGCAATATTTTTTACGCTTGTATTCATCTATACACCAGAAAAAAGCGCAAAAAAATAACCCACCTGTTCAGAGGTGAGTCACGAATGTTCAATCACAGTATAACAGAACTTATGATCTCATACAAGTCGAAACGGGCATTGCGCCCGTCTGTCGGAGATCGCCTACCGGCATTGAGAATGACAGGCAGAAGGGAGTGGAGAAAAGTGAGAGATGAGTATCAAAGTATTGAACAGAAGATCGAGAGCCTGCAGAAAGAACAAGCAAATCTAAATGCGTATCTGGAGCAAGACGAACCTAACGTACATGTCGCAGCGGCTTGCAGTTCTAGAATGGAGGAAATCTCCAACATATTAGATTTTCTTAATGGGGGTTTTTAAGGAGGGAAGGGAATGTCGATTGAAATCAATGGCTCAGCAAAGTTGTCCATTGGTTTTGAAATTACCTTGAAGATGTCTGCAGAGCAATTCAATAACCTGTCTGAAATTGAACAACAGGACCTAGTCAATCAGGAAATTCCGTGGGATTCAATTATGGAATATTGTTCAAAAACTGATGTGGAACTTTCAATCAGTAATGTGCTGAGAAAACAAAAAAACCGCTCTAGCGGGAGCGGCTTTGAAACGACATTTAATAACAATTTAATACCTACATTATAACCCTTTAGTTCTTCTAAATGCAAGGAGGTTGGCGTAATGCAAGAAAAGCAACAGGCGCGGACATTGGTGAAAAAGCTTGCCACCGTAATGAAAGAGGTCAAAAACGTTGAAAAGCGTGGATGGAATGACTTTCACAAATACCATTATGCGACTGACTCAGATGTTTCCGAAAAGGTAAGGGAATCTCTTTCAAATCAGAACGTTATCATGCTTCCAGACATCGTTGAGCACTCAGTCCGTGATGCCAAAAAAGGCCATATCGCAACGGTCAAGATTAAATTTACCTTTTATGACGGAGACTCCGGCGAATCTCTTTCCATCCACGGTCTTGGAGAAGGTCAGGATACTGGAGATAAAGCCGTGTACAAGGCCATTACAGGAGCTCAAAAATATGCTCTTATGAAAGCATTTATGATTCCAACTGGTGATGATCCAGAAGCCGACAGGAAAAATGGGCAGAATCAAAACCAGCAACAATACGGAAATAGCTCTCAGAGTGGCCATGGGCAAAATCAGAACAACCGGAATCAACAGCAATCAAGACAACAAGGGAACCAGCAAAGCCGTAAAAACAATGGCGGTAAAAATCAGCAGCGTTCTCAAAATCAGCAATCGCAACGGACAGTGACATTTGGCATGCTGAAGGCGAAGTTCATCTCAGTAGGTGGAGAGAATGATCAATTCGACGGTTGGTACGAAACCCAAGTGCAGAAGGGCCTTACACATGAACAAATGGAAACAACCATTGATAAACGATTCAATCAGAAAAAAGGCGCTTAAGGAGGATCAACATGGCTACATTTAGAAAGATTCACACCGAATTTTGGAACGATCCAAAGGTTGTAGAGGAGATGACTCCGGAAGATAAATATTTCTTCCTCTATCTCCTTACAAATGACAATACGACTCAGATAGGAATCTATCAGATTACCAAGAAGCAAATGGCCTTCGATATGGGTTATTCACCGGAGACCATAAACAGCTTATTAGAACGCTTCCTGCATCAACATAAACTGATTCAATACAATGCGGAAACAAGAGAAATAGCGATCAACAACTGGGGGAAATACAACCTCGATCGGGGTGGTAAACCGATGGTTGATTGTGTTAAGTCGGAACTTGAGAAAGTGAAGGATTGGAAATTGGCTCAGCGTGTTGCTGAGGGAGTGGAAACACCAGGCATAAAAGAAGCATTCCGCAAGTACCTCGAATCCAAAGGCGTTACGTTCCCAGATGGCGACGATACGTCCACGACACGTGGTGAAAATAATGAAGAAATTACCAGAAACGAAGAAACCCCGTTAAATCAAGGTTTTGACGATACGTCCACGATACGTGGTACGTCTGGTGGACAAGAAGAAGTTAAAGAAGAAGTTAAAGAAGAAGTTAAAGAAGAAGAACAACAACAAGAAAAAGAACAAGAAGACGTCCGCTCCATTGTCCAGTGTTGGGACAATAACGGATTCGGACTGAACAATATGCAAGCAAAACAGTCGTTGTTGTTGTGGTTAGATGATTCTCAATTTCCAAACCCAGCAGAAATGATCATGAAGGCAATGGACATTGCTTGTGCAAGTAACAACAGGCATCTCAAGTATTTAGAAGGCATTTTGAGAAACTGGCAAAATCAGTCGTTGTTGACACTTGTCGAAGTAGAAGTTGCTGAACAGGAAAGGGGCTTGAAGCAGAATGGGCAAAAAATTCAAAACCATGGGGCAAGTTATGGCCGATCTCAAGGAAAAAGCTATGAAGAAGCAATGCGAGAACTCGACGCATCAAACAAAGCCTTTGGAGGTTGAATGCAATGAATGCAAGGATGTTGGTTCTCTTCTGAGACGTGAATGGGTTGAAGATGAAGATGATGGCAAGCTCAAACGTTATGACTATTGGAGACCATGTTCCTGTCAGGAGCGGAAATATCTGCAGAATCGTTTTAAAAAAGCTCTAATACCAGAGGAGTTCAAAAGTGCTCGTCTAGATAACTATGAACAGCATACGGAGGCGCAACGTGTATTATTCCAAGCTACTCAGGAATACCTAAAATCGTTTACAGACATCATCGAGAACAAACGTAAAGAAAATAGTCTTGGCTTCATTGCTGTCCTTGGGGAAAGTCGTATCCGCTCCATGTCAGTTTCGGATAAATATCGAGCCAAGGAGGATCATAACAATTTTGGTCTTGGCAAGACACACCTGCAGATGGCTGCTGCTAAATTCATACTGAACCGCATACGAGTCCGTGATGAATTTGCACCCGGTCAACTATCTGAATTCGACCGCGGTTGCCATGTCCTATGTGTATCCGATGTCTCATTCATGGATGAACTTACGCAATCAAAAATGATGCAGGATGGTGGGGAAACCTATAGGCGACTGCTGGAAGGGGCTGTCAATGCAGACGTCTTAATCTGGGATGACCTTGGTAAGGCAAAGTGGACGGAAGCAAGAGAAGGTATTTACTATCAAATTTTTAATGAACGTAACAGAAACAATCGTCCTGTTCTCTTCAGTTCGAATGAAGATAGAGGAACATTGAGCGATAAAATCGGCTTCGCTGCTTCCAGTCGATTACTTGGAATGTGTGGAGAAAGGCTGTATGCGGTTGAAGGAGCGGACTATAGACAAAAGAGAGGGGTTTCCTGATATGTGTGATATCTGTAACGGTGACGGAATGAAGGCATACCACGGCTACTATGCAAGCTTTGAACCATGCCCGCATAGCGAATGCCGAGAACAGGCAAAGGAGAAAGCGTTGAACGATCTTGCTGATCTGAAGCAGAGATTTGGAATAGAACTGGAGGAAATTGCATGAACAATACATCACTTGTCGGCAGGTTAACAAAAGACCCTGAGGTACGCTATACGCCGAACGGAGTAGCTGTTGCCAACTTCACGCTGGCAGTCAATCGGACATTTAAAGACCAGAACGGTGATCATGGAGCGGACTTCATCAGCTGTGTATCTTTTCGTAAACAGGCTGAGAATCTAGCAAACTATCAGAAAAAGGGAAACCAGATCGGCATTACAGGCAGAATTCAGACAGGTAGATATGAAAACAACGAAGGAAAGACCGTGTACACCACTGATGTTGTTGCTGAAAACATAGAGTACCTAGAGCCAAAATCGAGCGGGAGAATGGCTGGTCAAACGGATGCCAATTCCGCTCCGTCTGCAGGTAGATCCAATTATTCACCTTCACAGGATCCGTTCAAAGATCATGGGCAACCGATTGATATATCGGATGCCGATCTGCCGTTCTGACCAGCGTACAGTGTGTAAGATAAATAAACTTTTAGGAGGAATGAACGTGGAAATTATTCAATTCACCGTATTCACCGGTCTTTGCATCGGTTTGCTTGCAACAATACTTATCAATAAGCATCAAAACTTGAACTGGCAGAAAGCGCAGGATGTCATGCTCAATGAACATGCAAGGCAAACTGTCGAACTAGAAGAGAAACATGCACAGGAAATTGAACAGTTGAATCAGTCTTTCGAGGATGAACTTGCCGAAATGGAAGCGTCCTGCCAAGAGCTGGAGCAGTACGATCAAAATAAATATAACCAGTTGAACGAAGCGTTTATGAATCTGCAGATCAAGCACGACATTGTATGCAGCAGGAATCGCAAATTGCGTCCCGGCTTTGATGTTCAAGCTGTTACTAAAGCCGTAAACAAGGCGAAAGGGGTGCACGTGTCATGAACAGGCAGGAACGCATTGCAACTATTCACGAGATGGAAGCCTTGCTTAAACAACCTAACCCTGATGAAGGTCGCGTTGCTGAACTAAGAGCCAAGCTTGAAGGAAAAGGCGAAGATGCTGCATCTCGAATTGAAGAACTTCTTTCGAAGCGGATGGCTCTCACAGACGAAGATATTTGCGAGTTGTACGACCTGGATGTTTCTGCTTACCGGATTGGCGAAGCGGCGATTTTGTCAACGAATTCAGTTAAGCGAATCTTAGACAGTTACGGCATGTTTGTAACGGATGAAGAAGTCACCGAGGCAAAACGTGAATTGGCTCGTATTAGACAGAGTTTCACTGCTGCAGAAGAAAGAGAAGCGGCCAGGCTCATTAAAAATAAACCGAAACTTCCGACGCTTAAAGAGTTGGAACAGCTTGTTGCCAAGTTCCCTTCCGAGGACGCCATTACGCGGAAAAGGATTGAGAATCCAAGGATACGAAAGGCACGTGAAATGTTGGAGAGTGATGCTTATGTATCGGTCAAGAAGGTGGCTGAAATAACTGGTGCTCGTGTCAGTACCTTATACATCTACATTTCATCTGGACGAATTGTGAGGCCTAGAAAAGAGGTTAGAGCATGAAACCTGAAAAGAGAGAATACGCGGTTTACAAAGGTGAAAATCTGCTGTGCGTTGGTACGGCATCTGAATGTGCTGAAGAACTGAATGTCACTTCAAGATATATCAGGTGGATGGCAACGCCTATTGGGAAGAAGCGGATGGAAGCACGGAAGAGGCCAGAAAGAGCTATGACTGCGGTCAAATTGGAGGATGAGGAATGAACGATCAGGGGAAAAAGGCGAATCTCCAAAACGCACAGTTGACAGTACTTCTAGAAATCAACGGTAGGGTTCATCTAGTTGGGATGAAAAAAGATCGTCTGCAAGCGATTGAGATGCTAGTAAAAGCATCTGCTGAATTTGTAATGCCAACTGAGAAGAGCCAGGCAGAGCTGTGTGACTTCTTAGGCCACGAGGGAGTGGAGCGGGGATGAACGATCAGGAACGGTATGCGAATTGGATTAAGTCCCAAGAAAAAATTGGGGATCAGGAAGCGCAGATTGAGAATTTAAAAGCAGAAAACCAACGCTACAAGCAGGCTTTGGAAAAAATATCAAATTCGGATTCACGGTTAATTAGAAATGCGGCTAATTGTCGCCTAACCGCAAGTGAATTACACATAAAGTGCGTGGAAGAGGCCGACAAAGCACTGAGAGGAGAATCGGAATGAGGAAATACTTTATCACTGTAAAGAATGCTAACACACAATGGGAAGAAGAAATGGACTATATGTTTGTTACGAAAGACAGCCCGCATTTTGATACTCATGTGGAAGGTATGCATAATCATATACCGAAAAACCTAACGTTTGAACAAGTCCAGCATTACGCTAACAACCTCATCGACCATTTTAATCAGACGCTGCGCCCTGGAGAATCAACAAGAGAGCTAATTTGTTGCAGGATAGGAGAATCAGAATGAACCTACAACCATTGTTTGAAATGCAAGACGTGCTAGATCAGCGCATTAAGGAACAGAAAGGTCTAAAGGATACAAATCTGCTAGACAAAAAGATTCTAGCTTTACAAGTGGAGCTTGGAGAACTGTCGAATGAATGGCGCGGGTTTAAATTCTGGAGTAAAGATCAGGAGCCGAGGACTAAGGTTGTTTGCCCTATCTGCCGAGGGGAAGGTTTTCGTGACTTTGTAGAGCCGTTCAGCAACGAACATTTTACAGAGGACTGCGGATCCTGTGAAGGTTGCGGAGTGTTGAAAGAAAACCCTCTTCTAGAAGAATATGTGGACTGCCTGCATTTCATTCTTAGCATCGGGTTGAATATAGGTTGCACGCCGGTACTTTGCGACATCGATAAGCAAGCTTCGGGAGTACTCAAGCAATTTATGGTTATTTTCCATGAGGTAGCGTTTTTCGAGCGTTATAGAGACTTTCACAACTACCACAATATTCTCATTGCTTTTAAAGGGCTCGGCACTCTACTCGGCTTCACACAGGAGCAAATCAAACAAGCCTACTACGATAAGAACAAAATTAATCACGAGAGACAGGCCAATGGATATTAAGAACCTGTACAAAAGGCAAGGTGGTCAAACGCTAGTGGTAACTGGCCATTTTAATGCAAAGGAACTCAGACATTTGAAAAGAGAAGGTTATCACTGGCATGAACCGCAAGTGAATAGGAACGGCATACCTGTGGGGAGGAAGAGAGCGTGAACTGTAAAATCTGTGGCAGAGTATTGAAATCAGACAAGAGCAAGGAAATGGGATTCGGCCCTGTCTGCTACAAGAAGCATAAGCAGGCTGTGGCTGACGCGGAGTTTGAAAAGAAACAAGTCACAATCTATGAGGTTATCAAGGAGGCGATTGCTTGATTGAATTCGAAATAACAGGTGAGCTTCCAACGATGAATGAGATTGTTGCTGCAAGTAAGTCGCATCACTTGAAGTATTCAACTATGAAAAAACGATACACAGATCTAGTCGCTTGGAGTGCTATGTCAGCAAAGCTCCCGATTATAGATCATGCAGACTTTGAAATCATCTGGTACTGCAAGAACAAAAAGAAAGATAAGGACAACATCACGGCTGGTCAGAAATTCATATTTGATGGACTGGTAACAGCTGGTGTTATTGCAAATGATGGTTGGGCACAAATTGGAGATGTTAATCACGCTTTTAGATTGGACAAGCAAAATCCAAGAGTAGTTGTGAGAATACTGGAAGCTAGTAGCAGAATTTGTTAAGAATTAGCCAATCCTAGCGCTTTTCATAGACAACTAGACCGAATACATACGAGAGAGTGATAGGCGTGGGAGAAGGCTTGTGAGGGAGGTGCAAACGTTATGAAAAATAAGATTCTGCAAGGAAACAATCTAGATGTATTAAAGACTTTATCAGATGAATCAATTCAGTCTTGCATAACAAGCCCACCATATTATGGATTGAGGGATTATGGTGTTGATGGCCAACTTGGACTTGAAGCGAGTGTAAATGAATATGTGACGAATCTCCTAAAGGTGTTTCGGGAAATCAAGCGTGTACTTAAAGAGGATGGTACTTTATGGATCAACCTCGGGGATTCTTATGCAGGCAGTGGCAAAGGTGCCTGGAAAGAGAAGAATAAACAACGCCATTCATATGTTCCGGATCCTGAAAGTCCACAAATGCAATTAATGAACGAGGGATTTAAGCCTAAAGATTTGATGGGTATTCCGTGGAGGGTTGCTTTTGCACTTCAGGCTGATGGGTGGTATCTGCGTTCAGATATTATCTGGAACAAGCCAAACGCCATGCCTGAGAGTGTTACAGACAGGCCCACTAAAGCTCATGAATATATTTTCTTGCTTAGTAAATCTAAAAAGTATTATTACGACCATGAAGCTATAAAAGAACCAGCTATCTATGGGAGTCAGGATATTAGAGGGTCAGAAGCTGCATTTGGACCAGCTCAAAAGACTAGAAGAATTGATAAACCAAGAGGGTCCTTTAAAGGCAAACATGCTGATCAGTCCTTTCGTGCCATTCGAGATAAAAGAAATAAAAGAAGTGTTTGGACGGTAACGACTAAACCATTGAAAGAAGCGCACTTTGCAGCATTTCCAATTGACTTAATTGAACCTTGTATTCTTGCAGGATCTCGAGCAGACGATTTAATAATTGATCCGTTCTTTGGGTCAGGAACAACAGGGATTGCGGCGTCATTGCATAACAGAAATTTTATTGGAATTGAGTTAAATCCCGAATATATAAGAATTGCAGAAAAGCGATTGTCTTCGCTTCAAACGACGTTATTTTAAGGATGGTGAAATATGAAGAAGTTCTTTTGTAAGAAAGTAAATGTGCTGCTATGGCATCTAGTGATGATGACAGTACTGTTCATGGCAGCAATCGTTTCAGCTGTGGTCACTAAGCAAGAGCAAGATGAACAGATTAAGCAGTTACAGCAGGAAAGGGATTCAGCGGTTGATGGGCATTGGGTGGATATGCAGGAGAAGATGAGGGAGGCAGGACGATGAAGCAAATAATTGCAGGCAAGCTATACGATTCAGAAAAAGCAGAGCTGGTATTGGAATTCAGCAGACCGATTGAAATGAGAAATGTGTTCCAACCATATACGGAACTTGCTTCAGGTCAGTTGTACCAAACGAAGAAAGGTGCTTGGTTTGAAATCGTTGGGCAAAGCACGAGTGGTGAACAGTTTAACGTCATCACAGAGAAAAAAGCAAAAGAGCTCATCGGTATTACGGATCCAGACTTATATTTGAAAATCTTTGATGGCGTGCAAGACGCGTAGCAAATAGTGAAGGAGGTAGGACGATGAAATTCAGATATTTCGTGAGCTACTCAGCTCAGTATACAGGTAACGGTTCGCTTTCTGAGGGATTTGGTAATTGTGAAATTTCCTGCGGCT
>Ga0153999_1000321_pt1 | contig 22403 bp, 22 predicted proteins | sample TSNC083MetaG_FD_104675 | JGI IMG/M metagenome (GOLD analysis project Ga0153999, IMG submission 104675) | Attine ant fungus gardens microbial communities from North Carolina, USA - TSNC083 MetaG | ecosystem: Host-associated > Fungi > Mycelium > Unclassified | place: USA: North Carolina, Lumber... | reverse complement strand
TAACAAAGGCTATGATAAATTGCTACTACTTTTGCACTTTATCATAGCTTTATTTTTTTGATATGGAAAAACAAACAGCAAAGGAACTTGATATATGGGAAAGGAATTTTCGCAAATCTACAGGTATATTGGCCACTGTGACTTCATATTCCCTTGCTGCCTGTATATCCACAACATTATAACCGGTAGCTAAAACACCTACATAATTGAGGTTCACGCACGTTTCAAAAACCTCTCTTGAAAGGGGGGTCTTATTAGTAAATACAATTTCCGCATTACCAACCCGTTCGATGATTTCAAATACATCTGTGGTTGTGGTACGCTCATAAACTGTAACCTCCCCCAGTTCCTTTAATGTATCCCAGCTTAAATCACCAGGATTTAATGTATATCCATCTAATACTACTATTTTCATCTGAACCACCTTTCTTTTTGAACTAACACTTTTCGCTCTGTCAATCAATTCCTGTTTATTTATACACGCTTATCTCTACCAGATTTCCATCCGGATCCCGGAGATAGATACTCTCAATCGGTCCGCACGCCCCGGTTCTGTCAACAATGCCAAGTTCGATCGGATATCCCTTTTCTTCGATTTCTGCTTTGATATCCTGGATATTCCCTTCGGCTATCAGGCAGATATCCTGACTTCCATAAGTAACATTTTGGGCCGCCGGAAGAAATTCGGCCTTTTCTCTGTGAATATTAATCTTCTGATTCCCAAATTTCACTGCATACCGGTCATTACTATTATCCAGCTCCATCTCAAGTATATCCACATAAAAATACAGACACTTTTCTAAATCTTCTGTTGTAATCACAATATGATCAAATCTGTCAACTTTCATCTTTCATTCTCCATTTCCTGCTTTTCCATTAGTTACCCTTGTCCATCCTCCTCTTTAATTATTTATTCAATAAACATATTGAGCAATATCCGTGCCAACTGGAGGAGTTGAAACAAAATAATAAATAAATCTTTAAAACCGTGTATTATATAAGGTTAAGAGATTCATTTATTTTTCTGTTTATAACTTATAGATAAAGATACATTATCATTTCTGTTTCACGACTCATTTTCCGGCTTTTTTGAAACATTTTCATCTTCTTTCATCGTTCGCCAAATCGAAGTTCTGCTGGTACCTAAAACCTGGGCAATCTTAGTCCGATTATAAGAAAGGGTAAGTTTTAAATCTGATATGAGCTTATGACTTATATTCTTACCATCATATCCATGCTTCCGCAAAATAATCTCCGTTACAATCTCTTCACCAAAAGCCATTACCATATATTTAAACATCTTATCCTGATTTAGTTTCACTGCCTGTTCCAGATAAATACAAAAACGTTCACATATATTTTGCATTTCACGAATGTTCCCCGGCCATTCATGAAGCAAGATTAGTTCCATCACCACCTTGGAAAGTGGGATTCCGGACAATTTTACGTCAATACGCTGCTTATAAAAGTATTCAAACAAATATACCATGTCTTTTTCCCTCTCCCTGAGCGGGGGGATCCGGAGTTCCAAGACACTCAATCGATACAACAAATCCCGTCGGAAGTTTTCATTCGTCATATGCTTAAGATCCCGGTTTGTCGCAGCAATGATACGAACATCAACCGGAATAATGCATTCTCCTCCGACCCTCATAATCTCATGTTCCTGCAAAACACGAAGAAGCTTCGTCTGCATCAGCGGAGAAATTTCACCGATCTCATCTAAAAATATAGTTCCGCTTTCTGCCAATTCAAACAGTCCTTTCTTACCGCCGCGCCGGCTCCCTGTAAATGCGCCTTCATCATATCCGAAAAGCTCAGCCTCCAGCAAGGTTTCTGTCAATGCCCCACAATTAACCGCTATAAACGGACCATCTGCCCGTCTGCTTTCCTGGTGGATCCCTTGCGCGAAAAGCTCTTTTCCTACTCCGGTTTCGCCATATATCAAAACGCTGGCATCACTCTTGGCAAACACCCGCGCACTCTCCACGCAGGATTTAATTGCATATGAATTACCTATGATATCAGAGAAATCTTTCTTAACTGCAAAGCCTTTTTGTTTGATGGAATCCTGTCTTTTTCTGGCATATTCAAGTCTGGCCTTAGTGACTTCATTTAGCTTCAGCAATATGATTACAGCCCCTTCAAACAGGTAAGGATTCGCTCCTGTTTTTATCACTTTTTCCATTATTTCCTGCCCATTGATATCCAGAATATAGTTCTTCTCTTTGCTGCTGCCGGTCAGGAATGACCCCTCGCACCAGTTCTCAAGGATAGTATCGATCGTTTTATTCTTTAAGTAACGCGAATCCACATTAAAAAACTCTTCTATGGCAGTATTATAATCAATAATTTTATAATTGGCATCAATCAGGAATACACCATTGGTCGTATAACGCAGGATTGTACTTGCATATTGGTTCTGCTCCTTTATTTTTCGGATCTCCTGAGCCATTAATTTCCCATTATGAATCGTTTCAATAATGCTTTCAACACCCGGATATATGGAAACTGTCTTTTTATTGCATTTTTGTCCGACTTCAATAGCATGTGCTGCACCAATCACGACATCCACATCCGACTGGCGGATCTCCGATTCTAGTTCCTCTGAATCTTCATAGATAATATTTTGGAAGTTCAATTTTTGACGTGTTAAATATCTCTTAAGCTTATCCGATATGCCACTCTGGAATGTGACAATCGCAACCTTTTCCCCCAATTCAAACCCGTCATAAATAGCTGATAAATAATCAAAATCAGTGATTTTATAATTTAGAACAGGGATATGAAAATGCCTCTCTGCAATTTTGGCATTTGCCCCTCCTGCCAGTAATACTTCGGCACCTTCCGCGATTTCCTTTTGTACCCCATCAAGAATTTCTCCACGCAGACCTTCAACAACCAACAACTCAATTTCTTCATCCTCGATCTTTGCAATTGCCTGCCTGACTAGATCATCCAGATACTTATAGGTAATACAACATATTTTTATCATATCAATAACCTCCTTGGGGGCGACGGTATCTGTCAAATTTTCATCAGTATATCACATTTTGTGAAACAGTTACATATAAAAGTAAGAAGAACTGCTTTCCACTCAACCGGCAAAACAGTTCTTCCTGACTATTAACGCAATTTTTTAGCTTCGTGAACCCTTATTGCCGCCTCACATATCGCTTCTGCGGTTAATCCGTATTTCTCCATCAGCTCCTGCGGCTGCCCTGATTCCCCAAATGTATCTTCCATTCCGATTATCTTTACCGGCACCGGAAAATTCTGTGATATACACTCTGCTACTGAGCTCCCCATGCCGCCATGACTCTGATGCTCCTCCGCCGTCACAACCGCTCCGGTTTGCCTGGCACAACAAATCACCGTATTCGTATCCAGCGGCTTAACCGTATGCAGGTTTACCACTTTCAGCTGCAGTCCTTTTTCAGCCAGCAGCTCTGCTGCTTTTAAGCCTTCATAAACCATTGCACCATTGGCAAACAGAGTGACATCATCTCCCTCTCTTACGATATTGGCTTTACCGATTTCAAAAACACTGCTTTCGTCAGTAATTACAGGTACCGCCTCTCTTCCAAACCGCACAAAACATGGTCCCTCCATTTCTGCCATGGCAATCGTTGCTTTTTCAGTTTCAACAGCATCGCAAGGTACAATTACTGTCATATTAGGAAGAACCCTCATAAGCGCAACATCCTCCAACGCCTGATGAGTTGCACCATCCGGTCCCACTGAGATACCGCCATGGGCTCCGCCTAATTTTACATTCAGATTATTGTAGCAAACTGTCGTGCGAATCTGATCCCAGGCTCTTCCGGCCAGAAACACACCATATGTAGAGGCAAATGGTATCATTTCTCCAAGTGCCAGTCCTGCCGCTGTCCCAACCATATCCTGCTCGGAAATACCCATGTCAATAAATTGCTCCGGGTACTTGTCTCTAATCCAGTTTGTTCTTGTAGACATTGCCACATCCGCGTCCAGCACGATGATCCTTTTATCTTTCTCTGCAAGCTTTAGCAAGCCTTTTCCATAACCATCCCGCATTGGTATTTTTTCCATATTACAATCCCTCCTATCCGATCTCCCTGAGTGCTGATTCCAGTTGCTCCTGATTCGGTGCCAGACCATGCCATCCACACTGATTTTCCATAAAGGATACCCCTTTTCCTTTTACTGTGTCTGCAATAATTACACTTGGCCTTCCTTTCACTGCTTCAGCTTTTATATACGCCTGCAGTACCTCCGATATGTCATGGCCATTGATCTCTATTACATAGAACCCAAAGCTCTTCCACTTTTCTCCCAGATCACCTAAATCTTTTACCTCCTTCAGTGTTCCGTCCAGTTGTACCTGATTGTAATCTACGATTGCACATAGGTTATCCAATTTGTGGTGTGCTGCCGTCATAGCCGCTTCCCATATCTGACCTTCCTGTAGTTCACCGTCTCCCATCAGGCAATATACCCGATTGTTCTTTCCTTTCATCTTAAAGGACAAAGCAAGCCCATTTGCAATTGATAACCCCTGACCCAGGGAACCGGAGGAGCAATCCAGCCCCGGAGTAGCACCCATATGTGGATGTCCCTGCAGAATACTGTTAAGCTTCCGTAATGTATTCAAATTCTCACAATCAAAATAACCGCACCTAGACAGAACCGAATACAAAACCGGTGCCACATGGCCTTTTGACAAAATAAAACGGTCTCTCTCCACCCAATTTGGCTGGTCTGCCTTATGCTTAAGAACTCCTCCCTGGTATAGACCTACCAAAAGCTCCACCGATGATAAGGAACCTCCCGGATGTCCGGAACCGGCTTTATGAACCATGGTAAGAATATCTCTCCTTACCTGTCTGCATGCATCATTTAATCTGTCGATCATACTTTTCCTCCCTTTATTTTTGATGGTATATTGTTTTATAGAGCAAAATTCGTGCCAATTTCACGTCTTCTGCATTTTTACTATATAAGGACGCTTATTCCTTGTTCCTGCAACCATTTATTTTTCTCGCCTCATAATTGACAAAAATCTAACAAAGAAAAAATGTTTCACATAGTCTTTTCACCAGATTTTGAAACAAATCAAGCTAAAAAAGACCAGCAGCCTCTGCCACTGGTCAATATTGATGTTCATTTCATGTCAGCCCTCAGTTTGAGTGCAATCTGTGCACTCTCTTCCAGTTCCTCAAGGCAATAAAACGCATCCAGCACATCCTTCCCGGGAACAACCGGACCATGCTGCTTCAACAAAAACCCATCACTTTTCGCTGCTCTGTCTTTAAAAGCGTCAAACAGTTCCTTCGAACCAGGCGTTTCATATGGAATGAGCCCAACCGAACCCAACTTCATTTTCAAATACGGGGTATGAGCCGGTATAATATCATACTCATTTTCAAACTCCTGAAAACTCCATAATACTGAATAAATGCTATGGGTATGCACAACGGCACCAATCGCATCATCTTTTTTATACATCATAAGATGCAGCGGCCCCTCCTTACTTGGTTTATTTTCAGATAAAAGCCTTCCTTCGATGTCCATAACCGCAAAATCATCTGCCTTCAATCGCCCGAAACAAGTACCACTTCCGGTAATATATATCTTATCTTCATATCTAAAACTCAAGTTAGCACTTGATCCAGTGGCTTTATTTCTATCAAATAAAGTCTTTGCCACCCATATCGCATCCTCTGTATACTGCTTCAGACTCTTTTCCATTACACACCTCTCGCTGGAGACAACATCTTTATACTGTCAACAAAAAAATCTTTTTGCCCGAAATTTCCGGATTTCAAAACCAGACGAACATCCGGTTGATTCAATGGATACAATACCGGCACCCCAGGTGCAACACACTGTCCCACCTCATAGGAATGAAAGCCCAGCGCCATAGTGACGGCCCCCGAGGTCTCACCTCCGGCAACAATAAATTTTTTATATCCATGTGCAGCCGCCTTCTTAGCCAGCGCAGCCATTATACTTTCCAATAGCATAGCGATCTTATCCCGCCCCACTTGCTGGACTTCCTTAACATGGTCCGATGTATCAGAACTATAAATCAATACCGTTTCTCCGGGATGAACACTCACGAAATCCCAAATATCTTTCAGTGTTTCTATTCCCTGGCTGAGTTTGATCGGATCTATTTTGTAACTGGGACCGCCTTGATTTTGATACAGTTCAATTTGCTCTAAAGTTGCTTTTGAACAACTCCCGGCCAGCAATATTGTTTTCCCTTCCACCGCCATGTCAGGAATAGCGCCTGGGGGATTAGAAATAATATATTTCTTCGCCAATGATTCCAATAGCCCACTTCCACCGCTTAATAATTTCAGACCACCAAACACCTCTGCGATCCTGTCACCATCTTCCGAATTTACAAAATCCGGAACAAAATAACTACGTTCTTTCGTGTTTGCAGTACACAACGCCTGCAGGCTATCGGTATCACCTTTCATCAAATCAGATGGAACTACTTTACATGGATATTTACTCTGTGGTTTCATCAATTGTACGATGGAACTATCCCAAATTGGCGTGAGCGGATGGTTTTTCATATGGCTTTCATGTACCGGTATACCATCAACATATAACATACCATCCTTAACCGTTCTTCCATTCACTGGAAGTGAAGGACACAGCACACTACAGGGTACATCGAGAGCTTCCATCGCCGCATCCATAATTGGTCCGATATTACCATCCGGAGTGGAATCAAAGGTTGAACAATATTTGATATAAAATGTTTGAACCCCTGCATTTCTCAGCCAGTGAAGTGCCTGCATAGACTCCGCAACTGCTTCGCATCGTTCCTGTGTCCTGGTTTTCATGGCAATTACAATCGCCTGAATATTCTCATCTAATACCAGATCACCCGAAGGTATTCCGTTCCACAGAATCGTTCGCATGCCTCCTTTCACAAGAAACGAAGCCGCGTCTCCTGCACCAGTAAAGTCATCCGCAATGCATCCCAAAAGTAACATAATTCAACTCCAATCCGTCTTAATTTCGTTCAGGAAAAAGTACGACCGCCAAATACTCCAGATCTTCCGTTTCCTCATTTACAATACTGTGCCCGCTTCCCGGCAGGCACACATGTGTATCGCCAGGCAAAAGTTTTACCGGGTTGCTGCCATCGTCCAATATCGTTGCCATGCCGCTCAAAATATAGCAAACCTCCATCTCGGTTTTATCATGAACATGCCACCCCACACTGTGTCCCGGTTTTAATATGCCCTTTGCAAACAAACGTCCCGCTGTACCTAATACTTCCTTGCCAACCAGGTGCTCAACCCGAAATTCTCCATTGCCCGCTTTCATCCGTACCATAATTTCTTGCGGGTACTCTTCTTTTCGTCTAATCATAATCCTGTTTCCTTACAAAAAATTGGAAGCTAAAAATGTCAGCCACACCATGTTGATCGCCCCGCCAATTCGGGAGCAAATTGTAAGGAACGGCAGCAGCTCCATACGATTTGCCGCAGATAATACTGCCACATCGCCGGTGCCTCCCATATCAGCCAAACCAAGTCCCGCCATGATGGAACCTTCCATAAAATAAAATCCGAATGCATAACACAAAGTACCGGAAACCAATACCGTCACAATTACGCATGCAAGACATAAGAACAGAAATATCGGATCACTAAAGAGCACGATGATGTTGCTTAAGTCCAGCACCCCGAGAGAAATAGCACAGAGGGTGCATGGCGTCAGCACCTTTGCCATAAAATTGGTCCATGCCCCCGATGCCGAACAAATATCTGCAGACAGCACATCTGCCAGTTTAAGCACAACCGCAATAATAATCATATACAGATAAAAATGCAGTCCCCCCGGAATAAACTTTGCCAAAATTCGGCCCAGGATAAAAACCCCGCAGGTTAATATAAAACCTGTCTGCAATTCCTTAAAAGTGGTGGTATTCTGGTCCTTGACCAGCTTTGTTTTATCTTCCTCCGTAACCTGCAGCTTTTCGTCCTTTCGCAGAATCTTGCCATCTTTTCCGGCAAACCCCTTAAAGATGAAATCGCTGTTTTTTCTGCCTATTGCCGCCAAAACACTGGCAATGACAATCGTAGCAACATTTGCCACCATAACAGCTGCTGTCAGTATCGTCAAAATGGAATCTGCATCGCCGCCGCCTTTCTGGGCATACACCTCTGACAAGGGAACTGCGGAAGCGCTCACTCCGGCGCCAAGAATCGGTCCTGCGATATACAAAATGGTTTCTGCAAAACCATATCCCACCAACATACCAACAAAGCCTGATATCACTGTCGCAAAAATGATTGTCAATATCATCGGAACTATGAATCTCGCCCCTGCGTTCACCAGAGTTTTTTTATCCATCGCCAATATGCTGCCAACCAAAAGTCCTGGAACCAGAAAAGAAGTAAAATCATATGTACTGAAAAAGTTCTTTGAGATACCGGCTATCGATTGCGGCAGCAAGCCCCAAAACAGTAGCAGAGATGGCACAATAACTGCCAAAATCGTACCAGCACCATATTCTTTCAATACAGGTATATGGTCGCCGAGCCACATTACCCCGACCCCCATAACAAGACAAACCGCAAATGCACCACCCATATTATCCGGGACAATCTCCAGCTTAACTCCTGCCAGAATGATAATAAAAATAATTCCAAACAGCCACAACGGCATTCCACTGACATTATACTTTGATTTCATAAGTACCCCCTTTATTCCTGATGGTTATCACAGCCAAAATTCTTTCGCTATCTGATACTTTTCCGCCTGCTCCCTGCACTCCTGAATCACTTCAACAGGATAGATTATCCCATTCGCTTTCGCCTTCTTCTGGCTGATCGCTTCTAATTCTCCAGGTACATAAATTTCTTCAACATCTGCAGCCTTTTTTCCATTTTTCAAATAATCAACCGCATCATCCATGCGCTTTTTAAAATCGGTTAAATTATCAATCGCATCAATATTAATACACTGGAACAAATGCCCTGAATTCTGTACTTTTCCCGGCTCTTCATACAGATCGATAATCTCTTCGCCAAAACTCGAGCCATTTAAAATTGCTGATATTATTGCATTAATAAATGTTAATCCGTATCCCTTATAACCGCCGAATGGCTGCACTGTCCCCCAATATGCTTTTTCCGGGTCTGTCGTCGGATTGCCGTCCAAATCAAGCGCCCATTCGCTTGGTATCGGAGAATTGGTCTTTCTTGCCATGACAATTTTCCCCCTTGCCACAACACTGGTCGCCATATCCAGAATGATGCTGTCTTTGGTTTTGCACGGTACCCCCATACCAAATGGATTGTTTCCCAGCTGGCGTTCCGTTCCGCCCCATGGCGCCATAATATTCACACAGTTGATTGTCCAAACAAACCCAATCATTCCGGCATCTGCTGCCATCTGCAGATAATGCGCACAAGTTCCAAAATGATTGCTGCCGGTTATAGAAACGGCAGAGGTTCCATATTTTTTCGCCAAATCAATTGCCAAATCCATACTATAGTTCCCCACCACCATCCCCATGGCATTGTGACCATCCACTAAGGCTGTTGCTCCGAATTGTTTTATCACCTCCGGCCTTCCATTGATGCTGTTCCCACCAAGGCGAAAGCGCTCCAGATAAATACCGTTTCTCTGTATACCGTGTGAATACACACCTCTCGCATCTGCCTCAACAAGATGCTCAGCCACACTATGTGCATCCGCTTCATTCATACCTGCCGCCTGGTACAGCTCTTTTTCAAATCGGTATACCTTATCTATTGGTATACTTATTTCTTCATTAAAATAATAATCTGCTTTTGACATATAACCCCTCCTTGTAGTTGTGTATTCTCCATGTATACTTGGTGTATTTATTATATCCTTTTCATAATGCAAAGTCAATATGGTTTGTGTAAAATTTTATTTTCTTTTAGTTTACAAATCCGAATTGATAAATTATACTAAATACAATGAATGGAGAGTATAAAATGACAACAAAAAATTTAAAGATAAAAGCTTATACAACATTAAAGCAAAAAATACTAAACAATGAATTAAAACCAAATGAATATCTGGAAGAAAAAATGTTATGTGAAATGTTAGGCATCAGCCGCACCCCCATACGTGAAGCGATAAGCCTTCTCGTTCAGGATAATCTGATTCAGGTTATCCCCCGTAAAGGAATATTCGTTACCGGGATTACAGTCCAATCTTCCCGCGAACTGTTTGAAGCACGGCATCTGCTGGAACCGATTATTTTAGAATTAGCGTTTAAAAATCTCAATTTCGACACGCTTGTTGAATTTAGGGAAAAATTCCTTAACGCTCTGGACAAAAAAGACTATCCATTACTGCATGAGCTGGACTATGAATTTCACAACTACATCACATCCTGCTGCAAAAACTCCTTTATGATAAAGATAATGAATAATCTATCTGACCATTTCCAGAGAGTCAGGACCCAGGAATTTTATTCCGAAACCCGAACTGAAAATGGCGCCAGGGAACATCTTGAGTTAATTGAACTCTTTATCCAGGGAGATTTAAATCTGTCAATTGAGCTTTTACAAAAACATATATCAAATACAGAATTTTATTATTTCCGCAGTATTATTGAATAATTACGGATAGGCACCTGTGTCATTGAAGAATCAGTCCGCCAGCAAAAAACGCCAAAGTAAATTTATGCTTTGGCGTTTTTATGAAACATATCAAGCTATAAAAGACCAGTACTTAAAAATTCTACGCAAGCGTCCGCCAACACCTGATCCTCGTCAGCAGACCATCCACTGATACCAATTGCTCCAATCAGTTCCCCATCCACATCATAAATGGGAGAACCACCCGGCATCGCAGTAATGCCTGAACACGCAAACATCCCCAGCTCCATATGGTTTTCTCTGCAATATTCCAGCAGATTCTTAGTAGTGCGATGCATTCTTGCCGCCGTAAATGCCTTGGCAGACGCTATATTTCCACCTCTGGTATGAATACCATCCATGTGAGCCACATAGATCAGATTGGCTGCCTGATCCGTAATGGCGATAGCCAACGGCTTCCTGTTTTCTTCTGTCGGTTTCCCAAACAAAAATTCTGATACCATTTTGCACTGTTCATAACTAATTCTTCCAATCATCACGTTTCTCCTCCTGTTTTCACACGTTGTTTTAATTTAATAGACATATAGATAAAACAAACCAAATGCTGTCAAGGAAATTCCAATGGGCAGATTCAGCATCATGACCTTCATCGGATCAATTTTCTTTACTCCCAAAATCCCCGAAAGTACACCACATGCCATAAACACCAGGGTATCACATGGTGGAAATGCCTGACCTGCTACCGTGATCAGACTTCCTGCCACAGTCGCATTCAGAGCCGGAACACCGATAGCGGTAACCGCCGGGAAGAAAAACGGAAAAATCGTGTTAAGTGCGCTGGAGTCACCTCCGGTAATCATCCCCATGACGCTCATCGCAGCTGAACCACCAAGAATAAGCACATGCGGATTCAGTTTTGCTGCCGCTTCCGTTACCATATCCAGTCCGCCGGTCGTGACAACTGCACCTACCAGGCAAGCGGCCGCAAACATAACGGGTACAATATAAGTAGAAGTCTTGTAGGCACCCTGGAACACGCCTTTTGCTTCTTTATGAACCTCCGGATAGATAAAACCGACAAATCCAATCACCAGAAATGCCAATACTAAATAATTGCTGATAACACTTTTTAGCACCGGAATATTATTTAACGGTGACAACAGTTTTCCTACTGTCATGGACATCACGTTGATATCAAAACACTGCTTCATCACAATAATGATGATCAGAAGAAACATTGGCATCATCTTAGTCCAGCATTCACGCCAGATATCACCTATTTTTTCGCGTTCATTACTAAATTGGAATCCTACTCTCTGCTTACCGCCCAAAACAAAAACCACATAAATGATAGCTATCACTACATTGATACCAATTACCTTATATCCTTCATTTAGTACAATCCCCACATCCACACCGCTGATAGCTGATGAGCCAAAAAAGGAACTGGAGATCGGCGGCATCAGAGAGCCAAGCATGGCACCAATTACAACAGTAGCCGTGGTTTTTTCCGCAGACAACCCACAGTCATATAAGGAACGGGCAACCAGCATGCCGACAATCGTTGTACATGCCATCGTGGAACCGGTAAATGCTCCGCAGAAAATCAGTGCCAGCATGGTGCTGAGCAGCAGCGCTTTTTGTGAACCGCCGAAAATAGAGCGCAGCATTCGCACAACCGCATCAATGGTACCCAGCCTCATTTGAGTTTGGGAATAAAAATTAACAAAAATGCAAAGACAAATAACCCAGCCCATACGGGTCAGACCTTCAATAACTGCGTTTGCCCAATCCGCCGGTGCGAAGTGACCACTTAAAATCATAATCAGCACCGCCGCTATCAAAAGTGCATAAGGCGTTTTTCCACCCACATATGGGATCTTCTTGCAGAGCACAATCGCGATCAGCACTGCAAATGGAACAAATAATACATACATATACATCCCCTCCTGATAAACATTTTTATCGTAGTTGCTTAAAACGAAACCTCTGCCCCTCCTCCTTGATCTTCGCTCATCTGTTTTTTCTGATTCGCTCTGATTTTGTAAACGAATTATATCATTCTATTTCTTTCCGGTAAAATTGGATATAACTATTATTCTTATAGGTTTTTCCGATTTTTCTCTTTTGCTTCTCTGACTTATAATGGATAAAAAACCTACAGGAGGCACACTTATGAGATATATTGATTTTCACTGTGACACTCTGCTTCTGAATAACTTTCCGGAAAATGCGGAAACCCTCTATCAAAATTCGAAAAGTGTAGATTTCCGCCGTATGAAGAATGCAGATTGCGCTGCCCAGTTTTTTGCTATTTTTCTGCCCACGCCCAACTATTTCAAACGGAATCTCTTGGAAGTTCCGGACGATTGGGATTATGTAACTATGCAAATCAATGCATTTCACCGGGATATTCTGGAACATTCCGACATGATCGGAATCTCCCGCTGCTGGGAAGAATACCAGTGCAACCATTGGAACAAAAAAATGTCTGCATTCCTAACCATTGAAGATGGCCGCCTGTTAAACGGCTCTCTCGAAAACATTAAGCGCATTTACCATATGGGCATACGGCTTCTGACCCTTATCTGGAATAATCCTAACTGCTTGGGATTCCCACATTCTGCTGATTCGCTTCTTATGACCAGGGGATTGACCTCCTATGGAAAAGAAGCCGTTACCATGTTGAATGATATCGGTATCCTGGTTGATGTGTCCCATCTTTCTGACGGCGGATTCTGGGACGTGATAGAATTGTCGCGCAAACCAGTCATTGCCTCCCATTCCAACACCCGTTCTGTATGCAGACATTCACGTAACTTAACCAACGCTATGATTAAAGCTATTGCCCACACAGGCGGCTGTATTGGTCTGAACTTCTCCCCTGATATGGTTTCTGTCCATTCCAAAAGCACAATCCAGGATCTGGCCGCCCATCTGCGGCACATGATTTCTGTCGGTGGCATCGGCTGTCCCGCAATTGGCACCGATTTCGACGGCCTCCACGGAGACTTGGAGATTCCTGACTGTTCAGCTATGGATTCCCTGTGGGAATACCTGACACGACACGGGTTCAGCCAGAATGAAATCAATCATATTGCCCATAAGAATGCCGAACGCGTAATCCGTGAAGTCATACACTGAATAGCTTTAGACTTTTCCCCTTTCATTCAGCATTTGCTCATAGTTGAACTGTTCATCCACTTCAACGGGATCCGCCCCGGTTCTCATAATTTTGATCATTTCTGCTTCTTTTTCATTCAGTTCAACTGCCAGCGAAATCACCTCATCCAGGCGCTCCTGCGGAATAATTGATACGCCGCTCTGATCCGCAACAACAACATCTCCAGGACGCACCTGAAGACCGCCAAACTGAATCATCTGATTAATGGAATATGCCATAGTCCTGCCCCGGGATGTGGCAACACTGGCTCCGCGGCTGTATACCGGAAACTTAATATCGACAAAGGTATCTACATCCCGGGTGACTCCGTCCACTACCACACCGGCCATACCATTAATTTGCGCAGTAGTGGCCATAATCCCGCCAAATGTAGACACGTCCATCCGGCCGCCGTGATCCATAACCAGAACGCTTCCCGGTTTTGCTTTCTGCATAGCCTGCAGTACACCGAAATGTGTGCTTGCTGATTCCGCAAAACCTTCTGGTCCTATTTTTGCCGTAATGGCCTCTCCGCAGATTCCAGGGCAGCCTTCCCAGATCGGACGGATTCCATAAGTAGCACCGGCATTAGCAATTTTCAGAGCTGTCATGGCATCGGAAACCGTATTGCTGCAAATTCCTTCCAGTCTCTCTCTCTGTTCATTCGTCATTCTTCGTCTCCTCCTTATTCTTCATCCACCAGTTTTTCCGCCGTGTATAGAATCCGCTCCAGTTCTCTGGCCGGAAGGAACAGCACTCCATTTCCATCCCCCACCACAATATCACCAGGGCAAACCTGAACCAATGCAAATGAAATCATAACATTGTTTTCATACTCCATCAGATTGTTGTTTGTTCCCTGAATAATATGACCTTTGGAATAAACAGGAAATTTCTGTTTTTGATAGGAATCCACATCTCTTACTGCACCATCTGCCACAACAGCAGCAATTCCATGTTCCCTTGCCCTTTTTGCAAACCTGCCGTCAAAGCAGGAAATCTTTTGGTAACCGTTGTGATCAATCACCAGAATATCCCCTTCTTTTGCAGCTGCAAATGCCGTGGTGTATAGAGGTTCCCCGCTTCCTCTGGTCTCTCCTGCTGGCCCCATCCTCACAGTTCGTGCCTCTCCCACAATGGCAGGACAGCCATTCCAGGTGGCTTTGATCCCATTACTGGCTCCATTCGGAAATCCCAATGCATCCATGGCATCTGAAATGCTGCAGGTTGTCAGTTTTTTCAAACGTTCCTTTTGCTCGTTTGTCATATCTTTCCTCTCCTTATCCGCAAGTATCAGCGTTAATCACAATGCCATTGTAAGCTTAATATTTTAGCAAAGTCAAATTGCTTTTCCCTATTAGACTTATCGTATTTCACTATTTTACATGGTCCTTCCACCATGCTATAATCCAGATGTGTTTAAACAAAATCAAAACACACCGGAAAGAAAGGAGACTTCGTACATGAAATATAATTTCGATGAAATCATTAATCGCAAGGATACCATATCGTCTAAATGGGATAACGTAGGTTCCCGAATCGGAAATGCCGACGCTCTTCCCATGTGGGTAGCCGATATGGATTTTTGCTGCCCCCAACCAGTCATTGATGCAGTTAAAAAGCGCGCCGAATTCGGCATCTATGGCTATCCGTACCTGGTTCCTGAATTTAAGGAGGTCACGCAGGCATGGGTAAAGAGAAGATATCATTGGGATATTGAAACTGATTCCGTAATATTCGCTGCCAGCATTATTCCGGCTCTGTTTAACGGAGTGCAGGCGCTGACAAAGCCAGGGGAGAAAGTCATCATCCAGCGCCCTGTCTATTATCCGTTCTCTTATGCCATTGAAGATAACGGACGTGTAGTCAGCAACAACTCGCTGATCCTGAAAGACGGAAAATATGAGATAGATTTTGAAGATCTGGAAGAGCGTCTGGCCTATGCAGACACAAACCTGATGATTCTTTGCAACCCCCACAATCCTACCGGCCGTGTCTATACGCCAGCGGAATTAAGAACGGTCGGTGAGTTATGCATAAAGCATCATGTCACGCTTTTCTCCGATGAAATTCATGCCGATTTTATCTATGAGGGTCATGCCCATACATCCGTAGCTTCCCTCTCCCCGGAAATTGCAAATAACACCATCACTGCCATCGCTCCCAGCAAAACTTTCAATCTGGCCGGGATGCGCACCGCCTGCCTGATTATTTCCAATCCTGATTTGCGCAAGACCATGGAAAAAGTGTTCAACGACAACCGTTCCGCGCTGGTTCCTACCTTCGGACTGGACGCTTATATCGCTGCCTACCGATACGGCGACGAATACATAGATCAATTAGTTCCCTATCTTCAGACAAACATTAATTATCTGAATCGTTACTTAAAGGCTCATATGCCCAAGATAAAATTAATTCAACCCGAAGGCACCTATCTTTTGTGGTTGGACTGCCGTGAGCTGGGACTGGAAGATGAACAATTAGATCAATTCTTTATTCAGGATGCCGCAGTGGCTGTGGACAAAGGCTATTGGTTTGGTACCGAAGGTTCTGGTTTTATGCGCATCAATATCGCCTGCCCCAAAGCCTATGTGGAACAGGCCATGGTACAACTCCGGAAGGAATACGAAAAACTGTAAATCCTCTATGTGCAATTTCCATTCCCAGTAAAAAAGAAGCGCTGCGGCAGCATTTGAAACTGCTGACGTGAGGCGCTCCTTTTTATGCATTTTTAAACCAGCTGATTTGGCCGATGGTGTAATAAAACAGTAGATTGAAGATTGCTTTCATTGTTGGGAACCGGAAGCTGGAGTCATTGACTTTTTCCAATCTGCATATTATACTTTATCCATAGAATTGATTGGAAAGGAGCACCTTATGTCTACTTTACGACATTTGCAGATTTTTGTAGAAGTTGCTACCTGCGGCAAAATGAACGAAGCCGCACAGAAACTGTATCTGACACAGCCGACGGTCAGCCAGTCCATATCAGAACTGGAAGGTTATTTCAAGACCCGGCTCTTTGAACGCCTTTCTAAAAAACTTTTGCTGACGCCAGCTGGCGAACAGCTTCTGCCCTATGCCAAGAATGTACTTCTTGCTTACCATCAAATGAACGACTTCATGAACGGAATCTCCGGTCACTGTATCTTAAAAATCGGGGCCTCGGCAACTGCCGGAAATTACTACATCAATAAAATCATCTCAGAATTTAACCACCATTTTCCCGAGGTGGCGACGGATGTTTTTATTCGCGGAAGCCAGTATTTAATTGCCGAACTCCAAAACGGTCATCTGGACATTGCTCTCATTGAGGCAGAGCCTAAAGCCCGGGATATTACTGCCACTCCGGTGATGACTGACCACCTTCATATCGTTTGTGGCCGAAATCATCCTTTATTTAAATGTAACATCGTGGATGTATCTGATTTGAACGACCAGTACTTCGTGTTTCGTGAGGACTCCAGTGCAAGCCGCCGGATGCTTCTGAACTTTTTGGCTGACAACAAAATCCATTACCACTCTAATTGGAGCTGCAATAACACGGATGCCTTAAAAACTGCGGTAATAAATAACCGGGGCCTGTCCTTGATTTCGGATACACTGAGTGCCCAGGAATGTGAGAATGGAGTTTTAAAAAGGCTGGAAATCAAAGATATTGACTTCCAACGGGATATCTACCTGGCCTATCACCGGGACAAGCATATTTCTAAACCTTTAAATACATTCATTAAGCTGTGCCGGGAGTTGCAGCTTTCTTCAGATGGGGCATTTCACAGCCAGCTGAATTCATTGTAAACCAGATAGCCGCCAGCATCGTAGCGAGTACGGGCCAGTCAATTTTCAAGCATAATATTAAGAATTTCAATATCCGTGGATTTCATGCCTACCCGTCCCATTCTGCCGATGCTTCGGATTGTCTGTTCAACATCATCCTTTACAAGACCCTCACCTGAACTAAAGCTATGATTATCAATAGCCAATTGCAAGCCAAGAAGCGAGACGTTGACTGCCGCACTTATTTTTGCAGCGCAAGAGGCTTTTGCTCCGTCACAAACCATTCCTCCGATAGTAGCAATAGTATTCGTAATCTGTTTCGCAATTACATCCAAACCATACCCTTGCATATAGGCTATGCCGGATCCAGCACCGCATGCAGCACTTACTGCTCCGCAGTATGCTGAAAGGAGTGAGGGCCCTTTTTCAGACGCTCCACATTGGTTGTAAATAAATCATCGCCAACGATCTGAATATCAACCTGCGAGGTCAGCATCGCATGACTTTCATAATCGTCTTCAAAGAAAGGATCTTCGATGATAATGAATGGATACGTTTTTATTGCGTGTAAATATATCTCAAATAATTCATCTCTCGTTTTGGGCTGGTCAGAAAATAGCCCACAATATTTTTCACTTTTCTTATCATAGTAAGTATCCGATGCAACATCGACCTGAATGCCGACTCGATTCTCATAGCCAGCTTTCTGAATTGCCTTTGTCATCTGTTCCCAGATTCCCTCATCGGATTTGTAGATACCACGTGGGATCGTATACATACTATACCAATCCTTTGGTCCCACCCCTATTGATTCCATCATTTCATCCCATACATTCTGAACTTCCCAGGCTGCATAGGATGCTTCCGCAAAGGAATTAAAGTCATGACACATGAAGGAATAAGAAGGTTTTCCAGACGGAGTAGTGATACCACCGCCCCACCTCCTATGACCATTTACAGCAGATATACCCGGTACCGGAAGATACATGGCATTCGCACCGCCAATATGACGATTATAAAAAGTAAACTAAAATGGAGTACTGCATCCCTATTCCAATCATTTGACCGACATCATATCGTTACAGGCTTTATTTTAATATATTCCACAGCTTTGAACGGCTTATATGCAATCTCTCAGCAGTCCTTGTCCGATTATTATCCTCTTCTTCCAATACCACATTGATAACGTTCTTAGTTATATCCGCCAAAGTGCCTGATAAAACTATGTTTTTATTCTTAGAATCGGCAACGAGTGCTTCATACTTTTCCACTTCATGCTTAATACATTCACCTGACAAATAAAAGCTGTTGGTTCTTTTCACTGCCCTGGCAATCACCAATTTCAACTCCATATAATTTCTTTTCCATCTGTAGGACTTAACAAATTCGGCCGCATCATCCTCAAGACCAATTACATTTTTACCATATTTCAAATTGCACGCAGTGATAAATAGAATAATCAAATTTATAATATCATCGGCTCGCTGATAAATCGGGAGTAAGGAAATAATTGTTGTATCTTCACTATTAATGATATCCTGCAGAAAAAGTCCCTGTCCCCCTGATACATTTCTTGTTTCCAAAGAAATAATATAACGGTACTGCTTTCCTGAACAGAGTTTTGATAACTCCCTGCCAAGCACCATTGTCATGTACTCGGTATTTTTCATGAAAATGGTGACACCATTCACAAACGCTGCCGGCGGCAAACAATCATCCATATATTTTAACTCTTCACAGCTCAGTTTTTCAAAATCCAGAGAAATAAAAAAATCATGGGGTGCTTCACTATTTTTAAAAATATATTTCGCAAATTCATCGGCTTCCACTCCGGCTTCCCCTTCAATAATCACATTACATCCTTTTTTTGCGGCAAGCTGCGCATCCGAAACTGCATCCGCCATATATTTACTCTTTCCATAAACAATGTCCGGAAGATAATATCTGACATCAGACATATTGAATATCTTGATTCCATCGCCGCCTGAATTCGCTGCCGGTTGCTCTTTCATATAAAATGCCATATTCCGTTTATTGTCAACACGAAAAGAACATCCACAGAAAAAAAACGTTTTCCCGTCAATATCCTTTTTTATGCATATTTTATCATTCTCCCCGCAAATTCGTCTGCACAGCCCTTTTGCTGCCGTAAATAAGGCATCATTGGACTCGCTCCTGAAAATCACATCCTCCTTTTCATCAAACACCACCGTATGATATCCGCTGTTTATGACTACATTTTTAAGCATCTTGATCTCGGTCAGTTTTTTTTCATAAGCTAAGTAAATTCCTACCGCATGTGTGATTGCAGCCTGGATACTTTCTTTGCCGGAAGTTATATGAATCCCTCCCAATCCGATTTTTTCTGCCATCTGAACCGCAAGAGTGCCTCCCACAATCAGTTCATAACCCTGACTTTTCAGACTGATAACAGCTTGCTGAATATCCGTTTCCTCATGCGCTTCGATAATTTCCGTGCGATAGTGAAGCAGACTGCACATGACCTCCGCCCCACTTGTCATACTCTCAAAACCAACGATTGCAAATTTCCGGTTTGTGCTCTGAGCCATTCTGATGGCGCTTAAGATATCGTATCCTGACAATGTGATTTTAACCACCGGAATCCTGACATTCCTGGTCAGCCAGTCTGCGGTAAGTCCTCTTGCAATAATAATATCTGGTTTTATCTCCTCAATTTTCTCCACGATAAAATCAAGAGTACTCAAATTACCTAACGCAAAATACAATCGTATATCCGCTCGTTCCTCTTCAATTTCATCTACAATTGTCTTCATCCCCTCATATGGTGCCACCACAAAAATTTTAATTTTTTCCATTCCTGTTCCTCCCTCATGTTCCGAAATACAATGCCCCCGGACAGAATTCAAATCCTGGACAGGGGCAAATTGTTGTATTACTGTCTATCAAATTTCCTCCGGTATCTCAACACCCAGCTGCTTACTCATTTCCTTTAATTCAGCGATGACTTCAACTGCATATACAATACCATCCTTGATCTGCCGGTCAAAATACTGGTATTCCTGCTCTCCCGGCATCAAAACCTCATCAACTCCCATTGCACGCGGAGTTTCTTTAATAAAATCAATTTGTTCCTTCATTCGCTCTTTATAAATTGCAACATCAATCATTCTGCTGATATCAATCGCCATGAACATCTGTCCCTTATTCAAACCACCGTCAAAATCCTTATATACATTTTTTAAAGTTGGACCTACCGCACCGCCACAAAACAAAGAACTCATAAAACCGATCATGATTGCCAAATCAGCGCCTTTATAGTCTGCAATGGGCCTAACGCTTCCTTCGGAGCCTTCCGCCGGATTCGTCGTCGGAATCCCATTTTTATCCAGCGCCCATTCCTTTGGTATCGTGTTGCCTGTTTTGAGTGCCATTTCGATCTTTCCTTTTGCAACGACACTCTGCGCCATATCAAGTACAACCGGATACCGTTCTTCTGCAGGCATGGCAATACTGAACGGGTTATTACCCACTCTTGCCTCACTGCCTCCCCATGGTGCCATCAGGTTTCCTCCGCCTACAGTGGCAGAAAATCCTGCCATATCATGATTTAGCGCCATTCTTGTATAGTATTCACAGCGCCCATAATGATTACTGCCTCTTGCAGTCACAAATGACACACCATATTGCTTTGCTTTTTCGATTGCCAGATTCATTGCAAAAACGCCAACAATCTGCCCCATCCCATTGTCACCATCTACTACCGCAGTAGCATCCCGATCAACAACGACATAAGGTTTTCCTGTGACATTAACACAGTTCCTCCTGATTCTTTCCGAATACATTTTGACTCTCTGCGTTCCATGAGAATAAACCCCTCTTGCATCCGAATCAACCAGGGAATCAGCAACGACTTCTGCGTCTGCCTCATTCATGCCCTGGGCATAAAACAAGTTTGTTACCCAATCCTTCATAACTGCATAACGAATTGAAACTGTTTTGTTAAAATGATAATGAGATGTATTCACCATATTTCCTCCACCTTAATCTTATTATCACCCAACCACGGTTTTATTATAACACATTTTACAGACTTGTCAATATTATTTTCATACATATTGTTTGATTTTAAAACGTTTTTGATTTTCAACTTGTTTCGAACTAATTATTTTTGTTTATTTTTTCTAACTCCAAATGCTCTGTAAGTAGTTTGCAAAACCCTTTTTCACGAATGTCACAAACTTTTTTCTTGCAATTGACACAGTTTTTCTTTTATCATATATTATTTTTACAACAAGTTGCCCAACCACAAAGCAATTTGCATGAGCTGTTCAATATTCAAACACCCATCACAAAAGGAGGATTATTTTATGAATGAAACAAAAACATGCTACTTCGGTCTGTTTCCCGCAAAATACTTTATTGTCATACTGGCATTTACAATCATTGGCGTTGCCACAGGTTGTAATGCAAATGGTTTTTTAGGCGGTTTTGTCATTTGCACTGTATTGGGCTCTTTTCTTGATAAAATCGGCGAGAAACTCCCTATCGTCAATACCTATCTTGGCGGTGGCGCATTTGTAGGCTTATTTGGAGCCGGTACAATTGCTTTTCTAAATCTGTTTCCGGAAAGCAGCGCCTCACTTGTGACTGATTTTGTAAAAACATATGACTATAACGGCTTATTAGTAGGAGCTCTTATATGCGGCTCGATTCTGTCCATGGATCGCTCCCTGCTGATAAAAGCCGGTTCCCGATTCTTTATCCCACTCATTTGCGGTATTGTGTTTGCTTTCACGCTGACCGGCCTGCTTGGCCAGATCACCGGTTATGGCTGGCGAGAAGCCATCCTGTTTGTCGCACTGCCAATTATGGGCGGCGGAACTGCTGCT
>Ga0153999_1000320_pt1 | contig 22470 bp, 23 predicted proteins | sample TSNC083MetaG_FD_104675 | JGI IMG/M metagenome (GOLD analysis project Ga0153999, IMG submission 104675) | Attine ant fungus gardens microbial communities from North Carolina, USA - TSNC083 MetaG | ecosystem: Host-associated > Fungi > Mycelium > Unclassified | place: USA: North Carolina, Lumber... | reverse complement strand
TGATTCTCATCAAAGAGCATCGCCTTCTTGATATGGTATTGCAGGGAGTCAGACTTCTCGTATACGGCATTGGATTACTTAACACATACTCGGAAACTGCATTGAACAAAGAAATGTTAACTGAAAGATCTTCATATCAAAACTTGCTTCCTTATATCTTTAACTGGCTTTTTAAGAACGTATAAACTCTTTCAATGTCATCTTTATTTTCTAGATCTCTTATGATATCTGTTGTAACTAGGTCCATAGGAAAGGCCTTCCTTTTTCTGTAGGTTCATTCACACAAAATATTTTACGCTATCTATTGGTCCAGTCAACTTTTCAATATGTTCATAGAATAATACTAAGTTAGGAGGTGAATTCATTGGAATATTATAGATATGGCAATAACTGCAATAACTGCAATAACTGCAATTGTCCTTGTCCAGAACAAGGCCCTCAAGGTCCTACTGGACCTCAAGGCCCTACTGGACCTCAAGGCCCTACTGGACCTCAAGGCCCTACTGGACCTCAAGGCCCTGTTGGTCCTCAAGGGGCGACCGGGGCGACTGGCCCTCAAGGTTTAATCGGTCCTCAAGGAGCGACTGGTCCTACGGGCGACACGGGAGCCACAGGTGCTACTGGACCTACTGGACCTTCAGGAGCTACTGGACCTGCGGGCGACACGGGTGCTACTGGTGCTACTGGACCTGCTGGACCTTCAGGAGCTTCAGGAGCTACTGGTCCTACGGGTGCTACTGGTGCTGCTGGACCTTCAGGACCTACTGGACCTACTGGGCCTTCAGGAGCTACTGGACCTGCGGGCGACACGGGTGCTACTGGTGCTACTGGTGCTACTGGTGCTACTGGACCTACTGGACCTTCAGGAGCTACTGGACCTGCGGGCGACACGGGTGCTACTGGTGCTACTGGTGCTACTGGACCTACTGGACCTACTGGACCTACGGGCGCTACTGGACCTACCGGCGCTACTGGACCTACCGGCGCTACTGGTATTGCAGGAGCTGGGGCTATTATTCCATATGCTTCGGGACTTCCTGTTGCGCTTACTACTGTTGTAGGTGGATTACTTGGCACTTCGAGCCTTATCGGTTTTGGAAATTCTATTACAGGAATTACGATATCAGGGGGGACGATAGATCTAACTGGTGCCGGAGGATCTCTTCTAAATTTTGCATTCTCTGTTCCTCGTGATGGGATAATCACATCTATAGATGCATATTTTAGCACTACAGCTGCACTTTCTTTAATAGGATCTTCAGTATCCATTACAGCACAATTATACCGTTCAACCACACCAAACAATACCTTTATTCCAATACCGGGTGCGTCTGTAACTCTTCCACCACTAACAGGGCTATTATCAGTCGGAACTATCAGAAACGGCATTACAACCGGTTTAGCAATACCTGTAACTGCACAAACTCGTCTTTTAATGGTTTTCTCTACAAATGTCACATCCGGTATCGACATTGCTTCAACTGTTGTCGGTTATGCAAGTGCAGGTATCAATATTAATTAATTTTAATGAATAATGTTTTTTGAAATTCAAGAAGGCATTTTGTTTGCCTTCTTTTTTAAGCCTATTAACTATTAAACATAACATTTCTTCACCTACAGGTCATATCCACAACAGAAAGGCCACATTCTTTTTATTTCACACGGAGACTTTGCCCTACATAAATTTTATTTATATTGGTTAGCTTGTTCCATAACTTAATTTGTTTCTGAGTTGTTTTGTACTTTTTAGCTAGTGCAGATACAGTATCACCGCTTTTAACTGTATGATATTCCGTAGATGGTTTACCTTCGCTAGCTGTTCCACTCAGCTTGATCTTCTGGCCAACTTGTATTACATCAGCATCTTTAATACCATTCAGTTTCTGTAATGTAGATATCGTCGTGCCTTGCTTAGTAGCAATTGCGGAAAGCGTATCTCCTGCTTTCACTGTGTACGTGCCATTTACAGGCTTTGGATCAATAACTGGCTTCTTGACAGGCCTTGAGGATTGTTGAATTTCAGCTTGTCCACCTGTGAAGTAATCAAGCGACTTGCTGCCAGTTAGTTTATTTAGATCCATATTTCCAGTGAGACCTGTTAGTCTTCCTGTTTCGGTGTACTGCCATAGATCTCATGTGTAAGCTGGCTTCTTATTTCCGTATCGAGGGATCCATACGAAATCAGCTTTTACTTTTTGCATTCCCAATGGTGTGTAAGTATGATGGCCAAAATACAGACCAACCTTCCACCCCTTCTTCTTCAACGTATCAATAAATGCTTGGGTTGCAGGTGCCATATCTGCAGCACGCTTCGTTGTTTATTCCTCTACATCTGCAACAAGAAAAAGCGCACCCTTATCGGCACGCTTGTGAAAGTCTTCAGCTTCATTTATTGCATCTTTCATTAAAACACATAGGCATAAGCATAATGTCCAAATGGAATGCCATGCCTCGCCCTGATGATGTGAAAAGTCTGCTATTTTATTCAAGTTATTCTTCTCCTTTTTCATTATCTTTAGCGGTGGCTTCTTCCTTCACTTCTTCAATGAAAGATTTGCTTGTTGAGTCTATACTCTTTAATTTTTCTAAAATAACTGTTGGAATTGGCACACCTACTTGAGCCAAGTTCTCTACAATCGATAGTCCTTCGCTCGCAATATAGAACAAAACAGTAGCATAAGCAACCGCCCCACCCAAAGACAATATCTGATCAATAACATTTGCCAGTATTACAACTACTAAAATCAGTAATTTGCGAGCATATCCAAACAAACTATCCCTTGACCATAATTCTTTATTTTTCCAAGCTTTGAATAAACCAGTAACAATATCCAAACTCATTAAGAGCAAAAGAAAATGTAAAAACCGTACTCCACCAAATAAATACAACTTTGCAATCTCAAAACCTTCAAACTGGATGCCTGTCCATATATGACTTAGAGTATGTTCAATAAAGTTATGGAGTGGAATCGTCAATTTGATCTCCTCCCTTTTATTGTCATTCTATGCATACCTATTTCAGCTGCTTGTACGTTAACTCATGCTTCAAACAGACCATTTATTTCCCTTTGGTTTCTCTTAAGTCAATGCCTTGCGACTGTCTGATACGCCAGCAGTAGTCATAACTGTTACAATTCCAACAGCCACCAAGACAAGCAAAAACGCCTGAACATATTTTTCATACATCCCGACGTCCATGATTCCTGTATCTGTGATAATTAACCCCGCGAATGCTAGAAGTGCTACCCAAAACCTGTAGCTTTTAAAGCGTACTTTCCAATTGATTTTCAACATGTTAGCCCCCTTAATTTACAAATTGTGCGACAGCATAGACTACTGCAGCAAGTAATCCTCCAGCCCCGGTCACATTCAAGACAACCTTCCAAAAGCTTGAGTTTTTAAGCTTATCTGTTTCTAAATGGTGTGAAATGAGCGTGTTTAGTAATTCTTTCTGTTCGTCGTTTGATGACTTGATGCTTTTCTTAACTTCATCCACGCCGCCTTTCATCTCTTTCATCTCATGCGTTAAAGATGAGTAGGTGTTCTCCAATGTCGTTATACGTCGTTCGTGGTCCTGCCAAATAGGCATCTCTGTCAGCTCCTCACTCATGATTGACCCCCTTTGTAAGACTTTCTCTATTAAAAAAGCCGCCCTATTGGACGGCATAAAGAAAAAACCTCACCTAAAGGTGAGGCATTAGTAAAGTTACTAAAAATAGCCTTCTATCTATCACAGCGAAAAGAAAATCTTTTAATGTGTTGATAGCGTTAATGTTTTAGAAGACTGATTTACTGTTGAAGTTATTTCGTAAGTTCCAGCAGCTGGCATCGTATTAGAGATTGCTCCTATACAGACATATTGACCAGCAGCCAAGTTCAAATTGCTAAATGTTATTTTGTTTCCATTATCAGTAAGCATATCTTCTGTAACATTGTTCCAACTACTATTTCCAACAATGTACATATCATTCGTATCATACTGATAAGCGCCTTTTGTATCAAAAGTTACTGTACCATCTGTTAGATTTTCATTTAGTTTGGCAACTAGATTAAAGCTTACACTAGAACCAGCTACTATATTATCTAAACTCGGACCAAAGGTTTTTTCAAAAGTAAAAACTTCTGGTGCTTCAGGCGTTGGTGTTACTTCGCTATTCCCGTCTTATACCTTCTCTTAATCTCGGCTTTCGATAGGGCCTTCACCGTGCAGGCGACTTTCATCGCACACGGCGATCCGTCAGCGGTAGATCTCAAAATTTATTTTCCCTAGAAAATAATAATCGGAAATGCCCCACTTGTAAACATATTTTTTAGACGGACGTACACAATCATAGAGCTTCTAAATAACACAAGCTAAAACATCATATTCAATCGAATGAAAAAACCCCACCTAAAAGGTGAGGTTTAAAATTATTTTCCTGTGTAGGTTAGGATGTTGGAATTACCTTCCTTTAGCCCTCCGACTACAACAAGTTGCAATTTATAAGTCTTGTCTTTCTCCAACAATTTGTCTAACTGAAAAGCAAAGTCGTTAGAATCTAAGACTGTTGTTTCTGGGAAAGGCGTCCATATAACATCAGCCGGCGTCCATGTTTCTCCGTCGTCTTCTGATATCATACAAGTTATACTTGTAGCACCTTCCGCTGCAGAATAATTAAAGACTGTGCGTTGTAACGAATCGTCACCGACTCTTAAATCATTAATCGGTTTTACACTGCTATTCCCGTCTTATACCTTCTCTTAATCTCGGCTTTCGATAGGACCTTCACCGTGCAGGCGACTTTCATCGCACACGGCGATCCGTCAGCGGTAGATCTCTATTTATTTTCCCTAGAAAATAATAATCCTATTTTCTTCAGTTGTAAATATTTTTTTAAATAAATACAAAACTGCTTTCTCTAATTGTTCCAAGTCAACACCATCCATTCTTTCAGCTCCCTTTTCATAATGAATCTCCCTTATATTTTTCTGTATGAAAAAATCCTCCCTAATGGACGGCATGAAAAAGCACCCCTGGTTAGGAGGTGCTTAAATAGATTGTATCAATGACCTAGGTTACCGTTATCACGACTAAGTGGTTCCACTACTTTTCCATTCTTATCTATTACGATAGATTCCTTAATAGGTTCTTTCGTAATTGACTGATAGGCATTGGTACCACCAAGAGCTATCGCAATTAACAAAATAGAGATGCTTTTATACATAGTAACTCCTTTCTGCCACTAAATAATATATTCGGCCTCCACACTTTTTGGGCTTCAACGATTTGAAGCCCAAACCTTTTGCTTCGAAAAATACTATTCGGCAAAAAGGAATTAAATCCTTTATTTCTCTTCCTGCTCAGGTATTCTTCTTACGACACATCATTGTCCGAATGCGACATAAACAAAGAACCCCGCCACTCAGCGAGGTTAGATTATTGATTAAGGAGCAACAACATCTGTAAATGCTACTGTTGCAGGAGTAGATGATTCAACTCCATTCACCACCGTGTAAACAGCGAAGTGGCTGGCTCCGTTGGGTATAGGATAATGACCTAACGAAATATTAGTCACTTCGACCGGTGAATAATTGATTTTTGATCCACTAAAAGTATCATTCACTTTCCCATTCGCGTTATACCAATATACATTATAATATTCCGATAATAATGTTGAGTCCCAACTTAGAGTTACGCTTAAGAAATTTTCTGCGTAATCACTATCAGAAGTAATTGTTAAATTTCGTACAATATTACTATTCCCGTCTTATACCTTCTCTATCTCTCGGTTTTCGATAGGGCCTTCACCGTGCAGGCGACTTTCATCGCACACGGCGATCCATCAGCAGTGTTTCTCTATATCTATTTCCCCATAGTTAATAATACCCTTTTATGACCAAATTGTAATTAAATTTTCCGAAAGTTCAAAATTAATTATAAGAACCGTTAAAGAGGTCACTGAGCTTTCTCTTCCTGCTCAGCCATATAAAACAGCAACAGGCTCCTGATAAACCTCTGGAATATCTGTTATTTGACGGTTGTCAACTTTAATTAGCAGAGCATAAAGAAAACACCTCAAAAGGTGCATTGCTTACGACGCATCATGATTCGGATACGTAATGCTTGTTATTCACTCTCATAAGACATAATAAAAAAAAGCCTGTAAAAGACTCTTTAACATACGCTTACCAATCTCTTTATAAAGCGTATTTTTTAGTGTATCCAACAATGGATACATATCGTTTAAACAACTACTAGAGAAGGTTACTCGGTTGCCCAGTATCTTAAATGAAACTGACATCCACCTCTTTACTCCACCAGACAGTCTATTCAAAATCACAATGAGTTTATTAGACATGTCTCCTGAAATGGTCACAGTAGAGTTTGCAATTTCGTCTAGCTCTTGATCGATTCTTACATTGTGTAAATATGGATAGTTAACTCGCATTTTTTCTGTGAAATTCATCATTTTTATCACCTCTTTTCATTTTAATTATAGAAAAACAACTTATAATTATCAAAACTCCCTAGCTTCGGTCTTCCTCTTTCTGGAGACCTGAGCATTTGTGTTGTAGTGATTCTAAATTATAAACATTCAATTCCAGCAAATCCCTCTAATTTACTTAGTTTTTTATATACCTTCCGTATTCTCCAAAATATAATTCTTTAAATACAGTTACTGCAGTTTCTTCTCTTCCCGCTCTGCCATATGCAGTGCGACAGGCTCCCGATAAATCTCCGGGATTGTTTCAATAGTGCGGCTGCCGACCTAATTAACAACGCATAAATAGGAAACATGAATGGTTGTGCAATCATTTATTAGCACCTCCCTTCAATGCTTCAATTTCTGCTTGCTGTTGCATAATCTGCTCCTGCATACCTGTCATCGCTTCCATGATGACGATGAGTTTCTCATCAATTTCTTCTGGAAATACATCTTCTAATGGGCCGAGCGAGCCATCTGGTAGTCTGGTCTACGTTTCATGAAAGCACCCCATTTATTAAAGTAATGGCTGGATTAACCTCCGTACCTGAACGGCTTAACTCCAACTTTAAGAAAATCTTCTGCTTTGGATCAACACTCTCCATAATGTACTCATCCTCGTCAATCAAGTCTGTAACTGGCACCGTTGTCGTCTTGGTCATCGGCTTGTATAATTCCTGCTCACCAGTCAATGTCATACTCGTAGAAGCAGTTACAGTCAGGTTCTTATCTCACTGAACCCACAACAAAACGCCTTTTGCAAATCCTGATGGCGGCGTGATTTCATATCGCTGCGTGGATTTGAGCATAGGCGTTAGGTTTTCGGATTTAGTTAGATTAATTGTCTTGGAGAATTTGAAGTTGTAGCTGTCTACTACTTCTACGATGATTGTGTTTTCTCCGGCTTTCAGATGGCGAAGCTTTAGCTTGAAAGAGAACCTTGAGCTTGGACCAGAATAAACTTGGACGGATAGGCCATTATTGAGCTTATAACTGACTTTGATGTCATTGCCGTCTGGGTCGCTACCTTTACACTCGATAAGCACTTCATCTTCATTGATTAGACTGACTTGCATACTAATTGGGTCAATACTCAATGATGGCGGTCTATTTGGTACGACATAAAATGTCCGTTCTTCAATGAAGGTAAATTTATATTAAGGTATACATTTGTATGCCCCTTTTTTACAGATAAAAGCGAACATATATTCTAAAAAAGAGAAAGGGTCATTTATGTATTCGCCTAAATACTCACCGATAGAGACCTTTATCAAGAAGCTATTACTATCACATGGGATTCGTACGCCGGATCAGTTAGGTGTGGAGCAACTTGTGCCACAAAGCTTCAACTAGATATTGAATACCATAATACCTTTTCCAATTACTACGAAGGCATTCTCACTCTAAAGAAAGGTTGTAAACAGGCGGAATGGCAACGATTCGGACACGAAATCTACCATCACTTTCGACATTGTGGTAATCAAAACTGCATGTATTATCTATTCCGGCAACTACAGGAATACCAAGCGCGTCATTTTGCATTACACTTTTGCATACCTAGTTTTATGTTGGAAAGGATTCGCCTGCCCCTTGCTTATACGGACGCAATAAGACTGATCTGCACGACGTTTAATGTAAATCCTGACTTTGCAGCTAAGCGATTGACTATGCATAAGAATAAACATTTTAACAAGATTATGAACTACTAGGAGGAGAAGTGAAATGAAATGAAAGCTAATATCACCTATCGTAAGCACGGACATGACGGTAAATGGGAATTTCGAATTCGTTACAACGACCCTATCAGCGGTCAACGTAAAGAGAATTCTAGACGTGGATTCAAAACAAAATCTGAAGCTAAGTATGCTGCTGAAGAAGTACAACGTAACATTCAGGCTGGTTATGATCAGAGAAGCATACTACTGAAAGATTATCTTGATTTTTGGCTGGTTGAATATAAGGAAGGAAATGTGCGAAAAAACACACTGACAACGTTGAGGCAAAGCATTGATCTTCATATCAAGCCGCATTTCGGCGAAATTGAACTGCGTGCTGTAACCCCTGCCCTATATCAGCAGTTTCTAAATAAAATACACAAAGATAAGAAATTATCTCGCAACACGATTAGCAAGATACACAATGCGATATATGGAGCGATGAAACGGGCCAAGATTAATCGGACAATAGAGGTTAATCCCTGTGATGATGCAGTTCTTCCTGGAGAGTTTAAAAAAGAGGAAATTAAATATATCGATTCGGACCAGATAGATAGATTTCTTGGCGTTGCATATGAATATGGATACGAGTACTGGATTTTCTTTAAGTTGCTTATTGAAACAGGTTTGCGTAAAGGTGAAGCTGGTGCATTACAATGGTCAGACATCAACTTTAATGAAGGAACTATATCGATTAATAAAAGTTTGGACTTTAATCGAAAGAAGCAGGATGAAATGTTTGGTTCAGTCAAAACTAGCTCATCTGAACGTACAATCACTATCCGTAAAACAGTAATGGATGATCTACGTTTTCATTTACAATGGCAAAACCATAATAAAAAACAGATCAATGATTTATACCGTCACGATCTTAATTTAGTGCTATGTAGAAAAGACGGAGATGCTATGCCTTCTTCGAGTCTCTTTAATGCATTCTCTCGTATTTTAAAACGCGCTGGAATTCCTCCCCTTCCAATTCATTCATTACGGCACACTCACGCTGTCCTGATGTTGGAAGCTGGCGCCGATATGAAATATCTGCAAGAAAGATTGGGTCATGGCAGCTATCAAAACTGCGGATGTCTATTCTCACGTTTCCAAGAAGATGGAGAAGTCAAACACAGATCAATACGATAATTATATGAAAAATATCATAAAATAAATGTTTCTATAATTATTGGGGGTGAAATGGGGGTGAAGCTTGGGGGTGCTATTAAAACACCCCGCTTAGAAACACCCACAATCCCCGCCCTGTAAGGCTTAGTACATGCTCATGTACTGCTCGCGCTCCCAAGGGTGCACAGTAGTTCTAAACATATCCCATTCAATCTCTTTTGCTTCAAGGAAGTTCGTATAGAGATGTTCACCAAGTGCTTCTCTGATTACTTCATCTTCTTGTAGCTCTTCAAGAGCGTCCTTCAATGTTGCTGGAAGGCTCTTAACGTTATGAGCTTCTCTTTCTTCCTTCGTCATGTCGTAGATGTTGCAGTCGACTGACTTAGGTGGTGTGAGATTGTTCGTGATGCCATCAAGACCTGCTGATAGCAATACTGCCATTGCTAGGTAAGGATTAGCAGTTGGATCTACGCTACGTAGCTCAAGGCGTGTGCTCATGCCGCGTGATGATGGAATGCGGACAAGCGGGCTTCTATTCTGTGCAGACCATGCTACATAGCTTGGTGCTTCGTAGCCAGGTACAAGACGCTTATAAGAGTTAACGGTTGGATTTGTAACAGCTGTATAGTTCGTTGCATGCTTGATTAGGCCTGCTGTGAACTGGTATGCTGCGTCGCTTAATCCTTGTTCGCCATTCTCATCGAAGAAGACGTTTTTGCCATCATTAAATAGAGACATGTTCACATGCATTCCTGAACCGAACACACCGAATAGTGGCTTCGGCATGAATGTTGCATGCAAGTTATGCTTTCGAGCAATTGTCTTTACAACGAGTTTGAATGTCTGAATGTCATCACAATGCTTAACAGCATCAGAGTATTTGAAATCAATTTCATGCTGGCCTGGTGCGCCTTCATGGTGTGATGCTTCGATTTCAAAGCCCATTTCTTCCAATTCAAGAACGATGTCTCGGCGGCAGTTCTCACCAAGATCTGTAGGCGCAAGGTCGAAGTAGCCACCACGGTCATTCAATTCAAGTGATGGTTCACCTTTTTCATCCAGTTTGAACAAGAAGAATTCAGGTTCTGTTCCAATATTAAAATCAGTAAAGCCAAGCTCTTCCATCTTCTTCAGATTACGCTTTAAGTTGTAGCGTGGGCAACCTTCGAATGGCGTACCATCTGGTCTGTAAACGTCACAGATGAAGCGGGCAACTTTGCCTTTTTCAGAAGTCCATGGGAATACAACAAATGAATCAAGATCTGGGTGTAGATACATATCTGATTCTTCAATGCGAACGAAACCTTCGATTGAAGATCCGTCGAACATCATCATATTATCTAACGCTTTATCCAATTGGCCAAGTGGAATTTCTACGTTTTTAATTGTTCCTAGCATATCCGTAAATTGGAGGCGAATAAATCGTACGTTCTCTTTTTCTATCTGCTTCTTAATCTCTGCTTTTGATAACTTCGAACTCATGCTATGTTTTCCTCCCCAAAAATCAGTCTCTTTTCAGTAACTTAATATATATTATAAAGGAATCTGTCTTTTCTTGTATAGAATATTTTGCCTCAGCTCATAAATGATTAATCTTGGGCTTGTTGTCCTAGTAGTTTACCTGTTGCATTTCGTATCGCAATTTTAACATGCTCATACGTGAGACCACCTTGAACGAATGCGATATACGGAGGGCGAATTGGGCCATCTGCAGTTAGTTCAATGCTCGCCCCTTGAATAAATGTCCCTGCCGCCATGATCACTTCATCTTCGTAGCCTGGCATTGCACTTGGCACAGGTGCGACGAAAGAGTTAACTGGTGAATTATACTGGATTTCTTGACAGAAAGAAATCATCTGTGCACGATCTTCAAAGGTTACGGACTGAATCAAATCGGTCCGCTCCGCATCGAATTTCGGTGAAGTTTTAAATCCAGCAAGTTCGAGCAGACGTGACGCAAAAATCGAGCCTTTCAATGATTGGCTGACGATATGCGGTGCGAGGAAAAAGCCTTGATACATTTCCTGTAGCATATTGAATGTTGCTCCTGCTTCTTTACCCAGCCCTGGAGCAGTAAGTCGGTTTGCACATTTGTCAACAAGATCTGTTCTGCCTGCTATGTAACCACCAGCACGTACCAAGCCGCCACCTGGGTTTTTAATCAGTGAACCTGCCATAAGATCCGCTCCAACATGAAGTGGTTCCTGTTCTTCGACGAATTCACCGTAACAGTTATCAACGAAAACAATTAGGTTCTCATCAACCGATTTCACGTGCTTAATCATTTTCTCGATTTCAGAAATCGTAAATGATGGCCTATCACGATATCCTTTCGACCGCTGAATACCGATTACCTTTGTACCTGAATGAATCGCCCTATGAATCGCTTCATAATCAATCGACCCATCCACATTCAAATCAACTTCATTATACTTGATACCAAAGTCGATCAATGAACCGGAATTCTCTCCTCTGATTCCGACGACTTCTTCAAGCGTGTCATAAGGTGTCCCGGTAATATACAAAAGTTCATCTCCAGGACGTAAAATGCCAAATAGGGCAGTAGAGATGGCATGTGTACCCGATACAATTTGTGGGCGTACTAGCGCATCCTCTCCCCCTAAAACTTCAGCGTATACAGCTTCTAATACTTCTCTACCCGAATCGTCATATCCATAACCCGTTGTTGAATTAAAATGGCTATCGCTCACCCGATTATGACGAAAAGCTTCGAGCATTCGTTCCTGATTTATTTCTGCAATTCTGTCGGCCTGTTCGAACTGCTTTTTGCAGTCCGATTCAGCCTGCTTCGATAATGCTTCAATCATTTGCTTCGTTTACTCCTTCAATAGCCTGTTCAGCGGATGATCCTTTTTCATGTAACCTTCATAAATAAAACAGCCGCTCTCTTCGGCGAATTCATGTTGTTTAACAATTGTTTCGCGTTCTAGCTGATCCATGACCTTGCCTTCATGCGGTGCCAGCTCGACTTTATAAAATAGCCATTCTTCTTTCAGTATATCTTCAATTTTATCCCTAAGCTTTTGAATATCTTCTGGATCATAAGCACTCATAATGAGGTTCGGAGATTCAGCAGGATAAAGTCCGATATCGAATTGGTCTTTCTTATTATACACGGTTAGACGTGGAATCGCATCTGCGTTCAATTCAGATAACAATTTCAAAACAGTTGCCTGATGCGTTTCCTGATCTGGATGTGCCCCATCGACAACATGAATAATGAGATCTGCTTCACTTGCTTCTTCAAGTGTAGAACGGAATGCTGCAATTAATGCGGTTGGCAGCTTCTGAAGGAATCCAACTGTATCCGTCAGCAAGGCCTTGAATCCAGAAGGAAGCTCAATCTGACGGGTGAGTGGATCAAGAGTTGCGAATAACTTATTTTCTGCAAGTGTGTCACTATTTGCAAGCTTATTGAATATCGTCGACTTACCAGCATTCGTATAGCCGACAAGTGCAATTTGGAACACTTCATTTGTCTTACGGCGTTTGCGATACTGTTCGCGTTGCTTCACAGCAAGTTGCAAACGGCGCTTAATTTCGTGAATACGGTTCCGGATGTGTCGCTGATCTGTTTCCAGCTTCGTTTCACCAGGTCCTCTAGTACCAATACCCGCTCCAAGGCGGGATAACTCTACACCTTTTCCTCGCAATCGCGGCAGCATATATTCCAACTGTGCGAGTTCAACTTGAAGCTTACCTTCTTTTGTATGGGCACGCTGGGCGAATATATCTAAAATAAGTTGGCTTCGGTCAATAATTCGCACACCAATTTCGGCAGATAGATTGCGAAGTTGACCTGGTGACAACTCATCATTTGAGATGATCAAGTCTGCTTCCAGTTCTTCTGCAGCTTGTTTAATCTCTTCTACTTTTCCTTCCCCAAGATATGTTGCAGGATGGATTTTCTCACGGTTCTGTGTGATTTTCTCAATGACTTCACCACCAGCCGTATCACTAAGTGAAACAAGCTCGTTAAGACTTGAGTGGAATTGTTCTTCTGTTACGGTTTGTCTTTTGACTCCGATTATGATGACGCGTTCTGCGAATTCTGCTTCCATAGTAGTTAACCCCTTATATCGTTTAGTCATAATATACCCAAGCCTCTTGATATTCCATTCAGATTAGTCAAAAGTCAAATCGGACTCTCTGATCTCCATTAAATCCTTTGCTGAATACATTTCTCTCGTGAGCAGCCGCATCGCATGTGCCCGTATTGTTTTTTCTACGAGATTACGAATATACCGGCCATTAGAGAAATTACGGCTATGACGCTCCTTCTCTATTTCAAGACGTAGCTTCCATTCGGCTTCTTTTGTCAGCTCATATTCTAATTTAGCGAATTTCTGCTTGGCAATTTCCATTAACTGATCCAAGCCATAATCATCAAATTCTAAAATAAATGGAAATCTGGAGTGGAGTCCTGGGTTTAACTCTAAAAATTGCTCCATCTCATGCGGATAACCAGCAAGTATAAGGACGAAATCATTCTGATGATCCTCCATGTGCTTAACTAGGGTATCGATCGCCTCTTTGCCAAAATCCTTCTCGCCACCACGTCCAAGAGAGTAGGCTTCATCAATAAAAAGAATTCCGCCTAATGCTTTTTGCACGAGTGATCTGGTTTTCTGAGCTGTTTGCCCGATGTATTCACCGACTAGATCGGCTCGCTCAGCTTCAATAAAATGCCCTTTTGAAAGGAGATTCATTTCATGGAACAGTTTTGCCAGTTCTCTGGCGACAGTTGTCTTACCTGTTCCTGGATTGCCTTTGAAAAGCATGTGAAGGACCTGACCTGATGCCTTTAATCCCATTTCTTCTCGTTTTTGATTCACAATCATCGTAGCATATATTTGTTTAACCATATATTTTAATTCACTCAGGCCGACAAAAGATTCAAATTTTTTGTCGATTTGAGAGAATGTTCGGTGATTAGGTTGCCGTGCAACAGATGGCGTTTCTGGAGCCCTGATCTGCTGCTTTTCCTGGAGGACAATATTGATTTGCCCCTTTTTATATTTGGCCATTTGCGTTTCCAAATGATCACCCCTAACTGTTTGCATTATACGCTGGGGTGAGAAAATTTGTGACAAATGCCTAGTCCAACAATGAAAGCGGACACCTCAAAAGATGTCCGCTTTCAGTTTAATCTTCCTGATTTAATTCGATGTTCTTAACAGGCGCAAATGTGGAAATAGCGTGTTTGAAAACGAGTTGTTGCTTCCCGTCTGTTTCAATCAAAACGGTAAAATTATCGAAGGCTTTCAAAACCCCTCGCAGCTGGAATCCATTTGTTAGAAAAACAGTAACAGGAATATGGTTTTTCCTTAACTGATTCAAGTAGAAATCCTGAATATTGATTGATTGTGCCATCTTTAATTTCCTCCTCGTTCTCTCTGTATTGAACTATTCTCTATTCCTATAATAAATCCTGCCAGATCCTGTGAGATTTCTGCAAAAGTTTCTTTTATCTTATTAGGCTCTGCCTCATACCATTGCACGTCCATTTTATTTCTAAACCAAGTATACTGGCGCTTAGCGAATCTGCGTGAATTACGCTTAAGCAGTTCAACAGCTTCTTCAAAAGAAATTTCACCTTTTATGTAGGGCACAATTTCCTTGTACCCGATTGCCCGCATTGATTTAGCATCTTCGAATCCTTGGTCTAATAGATGTTTAACTTCTTCAATAAGTCCAGCATCTATCATCTGATCAACTCGCTTGTTAATTCTTTCGTATAAGAGCTGACGATCCATTTCCAGTCCAATAATAATCGGTAGTGTATCTGGGTTAGCTTTTAAAGAATCCGCGGATGAATCTGAAATACGTTTACCCGATGATTCGTAAGCTTCCAATGCCCGAATCAGGCGTCTGTGGTTATTAGGATGTATCTTCTCTGCCTGGATTGGATCAATATCTTTTAATCTCGCATGCAAAGCTTCTGCACCATATTTTTCGAGTTCCTGTTCCAACCGCTCCGTAAGAGCCTCGTCCCTTATTTCTGATGAGAACTCATATCCGTACAGAACAGATTGGATATAAAGCCCGCTTCCACCTACAATGATTGGTAACTTTCCACGGGCATGGATATCTTTTATAAACTGTTCTGTCTTTTCCTTGAAATCAGCTGCCGTAAACGCATCATTTGGCTCAAGAATATCAATCATATGGTGCTTCACGCCATCCATCTCAGCATGAGTTACTTTTGCAGTACCAATATCCATACCCTTGTATACCTGCATTGAATCCCCGCTAATGATTTCTCCGTCAAATGCTTTAGCAAGTCTAATGCTGAGTGTGGTTTTCCCCACTGCGGTCGGGCCTACTATTGCGATAACTGGTTTCTTCATTTGTTTCCCTCAGTCCCGTCTGTTGTTCCCTCTCTTTTCCAAGATGAGCATCGAACATCCAGATATATTTCTCCAGCTTCCCTGAAAGGCTTGTTAAAAGATCTGCTGATGGAGCATCTTTAAGCTCTTCGGCAAGTGGTATTCCTGTATCTTTCATTTCATTCGTCAGCTGTTTCAAGTCACTCAATAGCTGGTCGATAATTTCAACTTCTTCATCATCAGCTGTCGCTTCATCTATGGTCGTTTCTTTTAAATACTTCTTCATTGTCGCAAGTGGACGACCGCCAATCATTAAAACTCTTTCAGCGATTTCATCGAGATCTTCCATGAACATTTCATAAAGCTCTTGGAACTTCGCATGCAGCTGGAAGAAATTTCGTCCCTCAATGAACCAGTGATAACGGTGCAATTTCACATTCATAACATAGTAGTTGGATAACTCTTGGTTTAAAAAATTAATCAATTTTTGATTCTCCATTTTGACACACTCCTTTTTTATTAAGGATTTGCCTAAATGGGGTAAATTATCCGCTACATGATCCGTTTGAACATTTTCTCCAGCTCATAGGTCGTGAAGTGAACGATAATCGGTCGGCCATGTGGACAAGTAAAAGGATCTGTTGATTTTCTTAAATCGTCAAGCAGCCTTGTCATGTCATCATGGGTCAAATAATGATTCGCTTTTATAGAGCCCTTGCATGACATCATTGTTGCCGCAGCTTCACGGATCTTCTCCACCTCAATTGTCGTTTCATTCATAATGAATTCGACCATTTCTCGGATGATATCCTCCTCATGGTTCTTCGGGAACCAAACTGGATGCGAGCGGACAATGTAAGTTCGCTCACCAAACGGCTCAAAAAAGAGTCCAACACGCTCTAATTTTTCCTTATCCCGCTCAATGAACATTGCTTCCTGTCCTGTAAATTCAAATGTGAGTGGCAGTAAAAGCTCCTGCAGTTCATTTTTCGGCAGACCAAGCTTTTTCTTGAAATACTCATACTTGATTCTTTCTTGTGCTGCATGCTGATCGATCATGTACAAGCCATTTTCATTTTGTGCCATAATATATGTCCCTTGTAGTTGACCAATTGGATACATTGGCGGTACACGAAAGGTTCCTTGATTTTTTATTGAATCATTTTCGAGTTCGGGAGTTAGAGTTTGTGATTCTTCAAATTGTATAGGCAATTCAGTCGGAATTTCTACAGGCAATTGATTTTCAACGGGAGGTTCTTGGACCGTCTCTGTATCAATAATTGGCATTTTCCAATTTTTTTCGATATGCTCTTGTTTTTTACTCTGCTGCCACTCTGGTTGCAGTGCATCAAATTGTAAAGAAGCTTGAGAAGATTGCTTAGAGACCTTTGGCTTTGGTGGCTCAGCATGAGGTATAAGAACAGCCTTTCTGAAGGCACTTCGAATAGTTTCCTCAATGAGCTGAACAAGCTCCTTCTCCTTGCTAAAACGTACTTCGAGCTTTGTAGGGTGTACGTTAACATCCAACAAGAGAGGATCCATTTCTATCTGCAAAATAGCGATCGGCGCCCGTCCAATCGGCAACAAAGTATGATAGGCTCGCAAGATTGCATTATTTAAAGCGAAGCTTCTAATATAGCGACCATTTACAATGGTTGACATATACGATTTAGCGGCTCGGGTTATTTCAGGTTTGGCAATAAAACCATGCATTTTGAAATCCAATGAAGAAGCGTTCACTTCCATCATCTTCTTTGCTACACTCATCCCATAAATATTCGCTGCCACATGAAGCAGATTGCCATCTCCAGAAGTCTTAAATAACAGTTTGTCATTATGCAAAGCCTCGAAGCGCACTTCAGGATGCGACATGGATAATCTATAGAGCAGGTCTGTTATATGTCCAAGCTCTGTATGCAATGTTTTCATATATTTAAGCCGGGCAGGTGTGTTATAAAAAAGACTTTCAACAGAAATTTCAGTTCCTTTTCGCGCTTCACACTTTTTCGCGGCTTTTAATACGCCGCCTTCCATCAGAAGCTCTGTTCCAGCAGCTTCACCCTGCGATGTTTTTAATCTGAGCCGGCTAACCGAAGCAATACTCGCCAATGCTTCACCACGGAATCCTAGGGTTTTCACACGGAAAAGGTCATGCTCATCCTTTATTTTGCTCGTCGCATGTCTGAGAAAGGCCCGCTCTGCATCTCCTGCTTCCATTCCTATTCCATCATCACGTACGGAAATACTTTGCAAGCCGGCTTCTTCAAGCTCGATACGAATAAATGTGCTTCCGGCATCAATGCTGTTTTCTACAAGTTCTTTTACAACAGAGGCTGGGCGTTCGACGACTTCACCTGCCGCAATTTTGTTCGCAAGATTATCTGGAAGCTGGTGAATATGCATCGGAAATCCTCCTCTTAAACTATTGCTTCGTTAATTTCTTAAGACTGTACAACGCGTTCATTGCATCAATCGGCGTCATTTCAAACAAGTCCATTTCTTTAAGTTGCCTTTCAATTTCTGTTAGCTGCTTCACTTTATTTTCATTCTTCGGTTCAGATTCCTTCACTTCTTTCGCTTCGGCAAAAAAACTAAGCTGATCCGACTCTGACGCTGATTCTTTCACATGTATTTGATCTGCATTTATTTTAGCTGGAATCTGTTTCGTCCCGCTTCCTTCCAATTCATTCAAAATCTCACGTGATCGATCAATTAAAGATGCTGGCAGTTCGGCAAGTTTTGCAACATGAATACCATAACTCTCATCTGCTGCACCATCTTTAATCTGATGCAGGAAAACAATTTCATCGTCATATTCTTCTGCACACACATGAATATTTTTAAGCTTTGGCAAAGAAGTTTCAAGTTCTGTAAGTTCATGATAATGGGTTGAGAAGAGCGTTTTGGCCCCTATATGATCATGAATATATTCAGCAATCGCTTGAGCAAGCGCCATGCCATCATACGTACTTGTCCCTCTGCCAATCTCATCTAGCAAAATCAAGCTTCTATCTGTCGCACAACTAAGCGCATGGTTCGTTTCCAACATTTCCACCATAAATGTACTTTGCCCGGCAACAAGGTCATCTGCTGCCCCAATTCTAGTGAATATTTGATCAAAAATAAGCAAATTTGCAGCTTTAGCCGGCACGAAGCAACCAATTTGACCCATAATAATTGTAAGTGCCAACTGACGCATATACGTACTTTTCCCCGACATATTCGGTCCTGTAATAAGTAAAAAACTCTTATCCTGATCCAGCTTGATATCATTCGGTACGAAAGCATTCGTCTTCATCACTTGCTCTATAACAGGATGACGCCCCTCTTGTATAAGAAGTTTTTCACCATTGAAATTCGGTCTAACATATGAATTCGCTTCGCTTGTTTCTGCAAATGATTGCAAGACATCAATCTCAGCAATCACATGTGCCGCTTTCTGAATATCAGGGATACTATCTTTCACTTTATCGCGGATCATTAGGAAAAGCTCATATTCCAATTGCGTACTTTTTTCCTCAGCTTCTAAAATAAGCTGTTCTTTCTCTTTCAATTCAGGTGTAATAAACCGCTCAGCATTAGCAAGTGTTTGCTTTCGCTCATAACGTCCTTCTGGAATCATATGCAAATTCGCTCGCGTAACTTCGATATAGTAGCCAAAGATACGGTTGTAACCAATTTTAAGAGAACGGATCCCAGTTTCATCTTTCTCTTGCTTCTCGAGTGCCGCAATCCATGATTTACCATTCCGACTGGCATCTCGGTACGCATCTAATTGTTCATGGAATCCATCTTTAATCATTGCGCCTTCTTTAACTGAAATCGGCGGTTCGTTGACAATGCTTTGCTCAAGATACATCGCCAGGGTTGATAAATCTGGCATTTGACTAATTTTAGCATCAATGCCTTTATTTTCGAAGCTACTCAATAGACTAATGAATTCAGGCAGTTTTAAAAGAGATTGCTTAAGCTGCAATAGATCGCGAGCATTCGCATTTCCAAAAGCAACTCGGCCGGAAAGCCGCTCCAAATCATATACTGAATCGAGAACTTCTCTTAGCTCTGATCGCTTCATAAAATCTTCATGTATACTCTGTACAATATCATGACGTTCTTTGATTAAATGCTGTTTTAAAAGAGGCCGCTCAATCCATTTTTTGAGAAGTCTTGCGCCCATTGCCGTTTCAGTACGATCGAGAACCCATAAAAGGCTGCCGTATTTCTCCTTTTTTAAAATCGTCTCAGTCAGTTCCAAATTGCGCTTTGAATATTTATCAAGTAGCAGATAATCATTCAATTCAATCAGTTCTGCTGGTTGCATATGGTCAAGTGTCCTCTTCTGCGTTCTGTGGACATAATGCAACATGCGGCTAAATGAAACGATATGCCGCTCATCTTGCAACAACTTGTACAACGCCTTGCAATCTTCAAGGTAATCCGCACACGGCTCTACAGATAGTGTCACGTTCAACTGTTGTACTAGCATTTGCTGTAGTTCTTCAGAAACTTCTGGTGAAATGACAATTTCCTTTACAGGTTGGCTGTACAATTCATGAAGCACTGCATCCCAGCCTGAAGTGACAAGGGCGATAGACGTCTCTCCTGTGGAAAGATCGTTATAAGCAATACCACAGCTGCCATCAGGGAATTCCGAGAGACAAGCAATATAATTATGATCAGAATCACTAAGCATGCCGCTATCCATTACTGTTCCAGGCGTGATAAGCTGTATTACTTCTCGTTTTACGACACCTTTTGCCGTTTTCGGATCTTCAACCTGTTCACAAATTGCTACTTTATAACCTTTTTCAATCAAAATTTTTATATAAGTCGGTGCGGAATGATGAGGTATGCCGCACATTGGTATCGGATTGTCTGAACTCGAATCACGTTTCGTTAGCGTGATTTCCAATTCTTTCGCCGCTTTAATCGCATCTTCAAAAAACATCTCGTAAAAATCGCCGAGACGGAAAAATAAAAAAGCATCTTTATAAGCTGCTTTAATTGATAGGTATTGTTCCATCATTGGGGTAACTTTGGCCATAAATCGGTCCTCCACTAGAGCAAAAGATTAATAGTAAAAGTATATCACAGATACTAGACTGTTTTTAAATTTGCCGATTTTTACAACAAAAGAAAAAACGAGAGAATAAATTCCCTCGTTTTAGCGTTTATGATTTTTCTCCAAGAAATCTGGATTGACCTCTGACAATTCGTCATCAGAAATGTTCCCTGCCCAATCTCCTTCATCCGAAGATTCCCAGCCATTGGGTTCAACTCTTACGTATACTTTTGTTTCACCAATTACATGCACAATCAATTCTCTTTCTACTTCAGCATTCAGCTTATGTCCTTCTTTACCAATCTGGCATTCCAAGCAGCTTGGCTGCTGGGCCACTTTCACGACGATATCATATTCATCATCAATGCACTGATCGTCACGGATGGAAAGTGATACAGTATCCTTATAGCTGACTCTTTCCGTAACGACTTCTGTCTTAGTGTTGTCGTTATATGAATACCAAATATTGATGTCGTAGCTGCCAGTCACCTCAACAGCATCTTTTGATTTCTTTCTCGCATTATACGTATGGTTGATGACCCAGCACCCTAAAATGCTCGTGGCTCGTTGTGACGGTGAAACAGTGCGTGTTTCCTTCGTATACTTGCGGCCTTTCCCACATACAGCTTTCGTAATAATTTCACGGTAATCTTTTTCAAGGAATGACATCCTGCATACCTCCTCTTTTCTCATTAGCAGTGTATGCAAGACAAATACCTATGGTGAATCATTAAGTGTATAAAGTTAAACTTTGCTCTTTTACGAACCGCAAGATGATTTATTCTTTAGACTAGAGCCTGTTTCGCCTGCTAGGACGTCACCGCCTGTAGACTCAATCAATTTCTCGGTTACTTCACGCGCAATTGTACCGGTAACAAGTTGCAATACGTCATTTACAAGAATTTGAATCTCCTTGAATTCCTGTACCACTGGTATAGCATCAATTTCTGCCTGCATGCGTTCAATTTCTACTTCAACTTTTTGTAATGCTTCTGTTTTTTGATAAGCTCTTAAGTTAACAGCTTGCTTTTGCATCGCTTTAATTTTCTTGATTAGTTCTTGGACCTTTTTGTTTTCATTGATTTTCGCTTCAACTTGTTTAAAACGATCGATTTCATCAGTATTGGCAAGCATATCCGCTAGTTGCTTCGCATGATCCAGTACTTCTTTTCGTGAATAAATCTCTGTCATTTCCCTGCACCTCGATTGGGCCTTTACTCATTTGGAAAGTCCTTTTTTATGAGTGTAAGCGCTCTTTTTATATATGAACTAAGTATAGCCTCTAAACTATGAATTAACAATAGCATGTACCACTAGTAAACCTTAACACAAAAAGAAAGAAGTACTGCGGAATACGCAATACTTCTTTCATCTATCCCTCAAAATTAGTGGGCAGTAAGATCCTCAAATCAGACCTAGGTGTTAACACTGATTTATATGGTGGATCAACTGCCCATAATTGCCCGATTGGTTCAACTAGTATTCCTTGGAGGAAAAACGTTTCCAAGGAATAAGTTTCACTTTATCTAGGTTCTACAATCAGCTTAATAGCTGTACGTTCTTCTTCGTCAATCATAATGTCCGTAAATGCCGGGATGCAGATAAGATCTACACCGCTCGGAGCTACAAAACCTCTGGCGATTGCTACTGCCTTTACTGATTGATTCAGTGCACCCGCACCGATTGCCTGGATTTCAGCTGTACCTCGTTCGCGTAATACATTCGCAAGTGCACCTGCTACTGAATTAGGGTTTGATTTTGCT
>Ga0153999_1000319_pt1 | contig 22513 bp, 17 predicted proteins | sample TSNC083MetaG_FD_104675 | JGI IMG/M metagenome (GOLD analysis project Ga0153999, IMG submission 104675) | Attine ant fungus gardens microbial communities from North Carolina, USA - TSNC083 MetaG | ecosystem: Host-associated > Fungi > Mycelium > Unclassified | place: USA: North Carolina, Lumber... | reverse complement strand
TCTTAGCAAATCATTACCAATCTCACGTTCTGGTGTGAAGGCGATATATGGATATTTGCGTGAAGAAGGCTTGATATCATCCAATGTAATATTATCTAGCATCTTCTTACGTGATGTTGCCTGCTTTGATTTAGAAGCGTTGGCGCTAAATCGTGCAACGAAGGCTTGAAGTTCCTTAATCTTCTCTTCCTTCTTCTTATTCTGGTCTGAAGCCATACGCTGAGCGAGCTGGCTTGATTCATACCAGAAGTCGTAGTTGCCAACATAGACTTGAATTTTGCCAAAGTCGACATCCGCAATATGCGTACATACCTTGTTCAGGAAGTAACGGTCGTGGGATACAACGATAACTGTATTCGGGAAGTTGATCAAGAAGTCTTCTAGCCATTGTACAGCCTGGATATCAAGTCCGTTTGTCGGCTCATCGAGAAGAAGGATATCAGGGCTGCCAAATAGTGCTTGAGCAAGCAAGACCTTAACCTTGTCGTCTTCAGCAAGTTCGCCCATCTTCAAATCATGCTTCGATTCATCAACACCGAGTCCTTTAAGAAGGATCGCTGCGTCTGATTCAGCTTCCCAACCGTTCATTTCTGAGAATTCGCCTTCAAGCTCGGCTGCACGCATGCCATCTTCCTCAGAGAAGTCTTCTTTCATATAAATAGCATCTTTCTCTTGCTTCACTTTATAAAGCGCTTCATGACCCATTAGAACCGTTTCTAGCACAGCTACATCTTCATGAGCAAAGTGGTCCTGCTTCAATACTGCAAGGCGCTCATCAGGGGACATGGACACTGTGCCGCTGTTGGGTTCGACTTCACCGGATAGAACCTTTAGGAATGTAGATTTCCCAGCACCATTTGCACCGATAACACCGTAGCAGTTGCCAGGTGTGAATTTGAGATTGACATCTTCGAATAATTTCTTGTCGCCATATCGTAAACTTACATTTGTAACGTTAATCATATGATTTGTATTCCTCCAATACATTTAAGTTGTGCACCCGAAAAAAAGTTCCAAAACAGCAAGAAAAGCACTGAAATGAATCAAGCGAAAAAATGCACTTTACGGCTAGCTTACGGGATTTAGACGCTTTCGTCAATAAGCAGGATGCAGGATAGATTGATAATTGTTCAATATGTAAAAAAATGAACCTTAAAGTCTACATAACGATTGAAAATAGTTAATTAATACTATATGATGAATACAAAATTAATAGGCAATTAGGAGTGTATCGGATGGTCCAAAATAACCAGCATCGTTTGCTTCTCATCAAGAAGATTTTAATGGAAGAGACTGATTCGAATCATAAAATCAGCATTCAAGAAATTATTCACAGGCTGAAGCCTTCATTACCAGAAATGAAGATGGATGCAAGAACGATTCGAGCCGATTTAAAAGCTTTAGACGATACGTCCTTCAGTATAAAAAGCGAAAAGGGCAAATTCGGAAAGCTTCTATACAACTATAACAATCATCTCTTTAGCAGCGATGAACTTCGTTTTCTAATAGATGCTGTATTTGCGTCGAAATTTTTACCGCGATCAGAGAAGAGAACAATGATCAGCCGTTTAAAAACCCTGGTCAGTAAACCAGTTGCTAATATGCTGCCAGATATATTACTCGAGACTTATGGTACGAGCTGGATGTTTCAAAGGGTGGAACAGCATATAGGGGTCCTTCAGAGATCAATTGCGGATTCTTGCTTGTTGAATTTCAAGATTGTTTCTTATAAAGGCGGAGGTAAAGAAAATGTCAGAGAATTCGCCCCGTATCTGGTTACATGGCAAGATGATTTTTGTTATGTAATTGGAAAATGTTCAGGTGCATCAATGACACATTATCGAGTTGATGAAATAACTGAGCTTGAAATAGCAGAGAAATCATTTGAACGAGAGCAATTTGATTTCCAAGATTACGCGGAAAGACATTTTCTTAAGTTCTCGAAACAGGGAGAAGCTGTGAAAGTGCGTTTTCACAATTCGACTTATGCAAAGGTGATTGACCATTTCGGTCCCGCCGCTGCCATTGAAAAAGATGGTGAACATCACTTTACGCTAATATTGTATACATTGCGCTTTGATGTAATACGAAACTGGCTTCTTGAATGGGGCAGTGGAGCAGAGGTGTTGAGCCCTCATCATTTGCGTGAATCCATAAAAAAAGAGATTGCCCGTATGCAGGCAATCTATAAGGATTGAATCAGGCGATTATACCTGATTCAATTTTTTAATCCAAGCCAATTTCGTCATAAGGTACTGAAATTTTGAAAGCTATATTGTTCGCAGGTAAATCGACATGAGCAGCTTCTACTTTGAAGTTACTTTTTATGTCCATATCTTGTAGTGCAACATAGATTTCTTCAGCGCGCGGATTGACTTTTACCCACTCAGGCATTGGCAAATAGTCTTGCATATATTCCATGATTCTCTTATTAGGTAATTCAAGCAATCCAATAGAAATCGTCTTCAATTTCAATATAACGTCGCCATTATCTTGAACGAGTGGCTCCAGATGAACTGAAAGTGGAACTGTTGAGGAGAAGACAGGCAGCTCCCCGACAAGGTGAACGTCATCATCGAGTTTTACTTGATAGTGATATTTGTTGTCTTTTAACACGTTTTCCAAATAAGCTTCAACCATATCATTTAGATTCTTCTTAGTCGTCCTAATGACAAACTCTGAACTATTGCCCTTTACTTGTTGCTTCCCATCTGGGAAAGGGGTTTCCTTGACGGGCCAGAACAAGAGGATGGCAAACGTTGAAATGACAGCAATATTTATAACTGCGAGCACGATAAATAGCTTCCGCCAATTTCGGGAGCTCTTTTTTTCATCTTTTGGCATGGTGATTCACCTCAATTTAATAACTGTATTATTTAAATTTCAAATGTTCCATAACGCGTTCGGCCATTTTTTTATAACCTTGATCATTCGGATGGAAGTTGTCCTCATAGAAAAGATTCACCTTAGAATCATCGAATAAATCTTTGGTCGGTATATAATGAAGCTTTTTGTTCTTTTTCGTTGCTGCTTCACTCGTACTATTCCACATTTTTACGATGCTGTTCAGCTCAGGAATGTCTTGGAAGTACTTTAGAAAAGGATTATAGAAACCAAGTAAATATATATCGGCATCAGAATTAATGCTCTGCAATTCTTTAAACACTTTATGCAGGCGTTTATCATACTGTTTCTGTTCATTTTTGAAATCCTGATAATCAAGATTGGTTACATTTTCTTTAATAACTTTCATAATATCATTCGCACCAATTGTGATGAGCACTACGTCAGCATCACCAATTGCTGTAGATACCTTAGGATCCCGAATCTTCTTTAGCAGCTGGTCTGTCCGGTCCCCAGCATGTCCGAAGTTATCGAACTGTACTTTGTTGTCCGTATTATTGATTTCACGATCCAATACGCCGATATAGCCTCCTGATTTCGTGCTATCTCCAACCCCTTGCGTAAGAGAATCACCAACGGCAACAACTCGGGCATCCTTTTTCTTAAACAAGCTTTTTGGTTGCTTGGCGGCTGCTTTAGCTTTTTGGGAGTTTGATTTTCCGTCATGTTTCCCAGCAGCATGTTTGCCATTGTCTGCATTCTGTTCAATTTGTGAGGGATCTGGTTTCACATTTCGAGGTTCGCTTGGTTTAATTGCAGCAAAAATGCTGATCCCCACTATAAATAATATTGCTATGCTCAATCCGAGCAGAAATCTTTTTTTCATAATCCATCACCTTGTCGCCCTAATTTCTGCTAATCTGCAGTCAGACATTATTACTCCATCATACTATATTTCTGATGAAAACTAAAAATGAACATTTCCATTGTTACTAAATTGTTAGAAGACAACAGGAAGCCGCCCTCTAAAGAGAAGGCGGCTTCCTCGTAATTGTTGAGATACAGGCTATTATATCCGACTGTTGCGGAGTTCTTTTGCTTTGTCGAATGGTGTGCTATCTTCAACAACAACATAACCGACTTTTCGGTAGCTTTCTGCGGCCTCTCCTTTGCCGAAGATAACGTGAATTTGTTTATCAGTAAGCTTATTAATTGCACAGCCAGCAATGTCTTTATTGGCAAACCAAATTGCGTCTGTTAGATCATCGACTTTGGAAGCAAGTTCGACTTCTTGGATGTCGAAGCCTAGTGATTTGAGACCATCGACTTCGTCACGTACTTCATCAGCACCAATGACTGCAATCGACTTCTGGCGTAGTCCACCATCTTTGCGATCAAAAGGTGAGGAGAGAAGCCATTTCGTAATCGAAGCTTCATCATCTTTAAACAAAGGATCGGCTCCAGTAGCTTTGGCGATTGCCTGATCAAGATCTCGTAGCGTGTCTTCTGTTGATTCAAGACCGACAGCTAGACGGACAAGTTCTTCTGTTACGCCACTCTTCTTGAGACCTTCTTCGTTCAACTGCTGATGCGTTGTTGAAGCTGGGTGAATAATAAGCGATTTCGCATCCCCAACGTTCGCGACATGAGACCATAATTCGATATTGTCAATTAGCTTTCTTCCTGCATCGCGTCCGCCTTTAATACCGAATGTAATGACAGAACCGAAGCCGGATCTGAAGTATTTCTTAGCAGAAGCATGTGATGGGTGGTTTTCAAGACCAGGGAAATTCACCCACTCGACGCTTGGATGGCCATCAAGGTATTCGGCGACTTTCGTGGCATTTTCATTATGGCGTTCAATACGCAGATGCAATGTTTCCAAACCTTGCAATAGCAGGAATGCATTGTTCGGGCTTATGCAAGCACCGATATCACGCAACAACTGTACACGCAATTTAATTGCATAACCTACAGGACCGAGATCTGCATACTTCAAACCGTGATAACTTTCATCGGCTTCTGTGAATTCAGGGAAGCGTCCATTAGCCCAATTGAAACGACCGCCATCGACAACAATACCGCCAATTGCTGTACCGTGGCCGCCAATCCACTTCGTTGCAGAATGAACAACAATATCTGCGCCATACTGAAGTGGATTGCATACATATGGAGTTGCAAATGTATTATCAATAATGAGAGGGACGCCGTGTTTGTGAGCAACTTCAGCAACACCTTCTACATCGAATACATTCAAGCTAGGGTTCGTAATGATTTCGCCAAAGATTGCTTTTGTCTTATCTGTGATTGCTTGCTCGATAGCAGTTAGATCACCACCGTCGACAAATTTTACGTTAATGCCGTACTTCGGCAATGTATGTACGAATAAGTTGTACGTACCACCATATAAGTTGCTATCAGCGATGATTTCATCACCTGTACCTGCGATATTCATGATAGCCATTGAAATTGCAGCCATACCTGATGAAAGTGCCACGGCAGCTGAGCCATCTTCCAGCAGAGCAACACGTTGTTCGAAAGCATCAACTGTGGGATTACCAATGCGTGTATAAATATTGCCAGGCTCAGCAAGTGCGAACAAGTTCTGAGCATGTTCTGTATCTTTAAAAACGTAAGAAGTAGTCTGATAGATTGGTACAGCACGAGATCCTGTCGTTGGATCGGCAATTTGGCCGCCGTGCAAGAGAAGTGTTTCCGGATGCTTGAAGTCGAATGAAGTCATGTGAATCCTCCTTGTATAATAGGCAGAAAATAAAAGGGTATGAAAAAAGCGCAGCCTCTTGAAATGTATAGAGGGGTGCGCTTCGTTCCGTCCGCCTCTTATCTGCCAGATATTTAATCTGTAGGACTTGGCACCATGAAAAATGAGGGTTGCCTCGATTCCAGGTTGCCGGGCTTCATAGGGCCTAATCCCTCCACCACTCTAAATAAGAGATATATGATTTTGAATTTAAAGATTATTTTATCATTTCGATTTTGATAAGTCAAACTCAAATATTAACGGATTTTCTTTTGTTTTCGTTGTCTAAGCGTGCGCAGCATGGAGCTCATGTATAGGAAAAGAGCTGCCCAGATAAGTATAAATGCTACGGCATGTCCACTTGTAAATGGTTCGTGGTACAAGAAAACACCGAATATTAGCATAAGGGTTGGAGCGATATACTGAATAAAGCCTATCAATGCGAGCGGAATATGCTTCGCACCAGATGCGAATAAGAGCAGTGGTACAGCGGTCGCAATACCTGTCCCCATGAGTAGAAGGTCGCGCTGTGTCAGTTCTGTGAAAGTAAATCCGCTACTTGTTGGCGCAAACCATAAATAAATGAGCGCAAGCGGGGTAACGACCATAGTTTCCACTGTTAGTCCTGTCATTGCACTTACTTGTACAGTCTTTTTCAACAAGCCATATGTCCCAAAGCTGATTGCGAGAACGAGTGATATCCATGGGAATACGCCGAAGTCGATTGCTAGATAGAGCACACCAATCGCTGCAATCATAACAGCAAGCCCCTGTCGACGAGTAAGTGTTTCCTTGAGGATGACAATGCCAAGTAGAATGCTGACAAGTGGATTGATATAGTAGCCAAGGCTTGCCTGAATAACATGATCTGTATTAACTGCCCATATGTAAACGAGCCAGTTCAATGTGATGACAATAGATGCAATAACGACTTTTGTGAAATTTTTGCGATCATGAAGCAAGATCTGAAATTCTTTGATAAACGTCTTCCATTTGCCGGTAACTGTAACGACAAGCATCATGAATACGAAAGACCAGATAATCCTAGCAGCAAGAATTTGATCGGGTGTTACGTCTGAGAGCAGCTTCCAGTAAAGCGGAAGTGTTCCCCATATAATGTAAGAAATAAATGTGATGATAATACCATATTGCATATTCGTGTTCCGCTCCATGAAGCAGGCCTCCTTATGCGATCAATTTGCAGTAGAAGCGAAACAAGGTTTCTTAAATGAAGACAATAGAACAATTTTACAGATTGTTGATGTCGAATGCAAATATCGATGGCTAGACTAAATAATTAATAAAAATATAAAAAAAGGATGAAAAACAATTGAAAATGGGAATAGAAGAGAGATTATTGGATATTTAGAGGGAGCTAGAGGAATTTTACATATGAGCAATGTTCATTAACAAAAATGGACTCATAAATCACATTCGTATGAAGGTGGTGTTCAGCTGGTGCACTTCACAAACAATCAAATATTCCGGCAGCTGAACTTGATACTAGATTTTTAACGATACCCAATCAATATATAATAGAAGAAGCGATTAATTGTGGAATTGATATTCATTACATAAGGCAGAAGTAACTTAAAGGAATTGACTATGTGCTGTTTGGTTTTCTTGGGGAATCAGAGAAGACACTAACTGCAGTTGTTAGAGAAGTGACTGGCGCAGGATTCTGCATATGTTGTAAGCTGCTTCCGTTTCCTTATTTAGCCTTCTGACTTCTGGTTATGCTATTATTATGAGTACCAAGAAATAGTAAGCGGCAGGAAGGGGGAACCCAGATGACTCACATACACATCGTGCCTTATATTTTGGCTTGTATTACGATGTTTAATATTGTGCTTGCGTTCACTATTATTTTCCTAGAGCGGAAAGACGCAAGTTCCACATGGGCTTGGCTGATGGTGCTGTTCTTCATACCGATTGCGGGCTTCATTCTTTATCTTATTTTCGGTAAAAGTCTGCGGCATAAGAAGATCTTCACATGGGATTTGAAGAACAAACTTGGCGTCAAGAAGGCTGTTAACTTCCAGAGGCGTACGATTGAAGAAGATCTATTCATATATAAGAAGGATTTTCTTCCGAATTATAAGGATCTTGTTTATTTGCATTTGCGCAATAATGATGCGCTCTTTACGCAGGATAATAAAGTGGAATTGTATACAGATGGAGATAAGAAATTCGCAGCATTGATGGAAGATATGTTGAATGCGCGCGATCATATTCACTTGCTTTACTATATTATTCGCAATGATGAACTTGGCAAAAGGCTTGCTGATATTCTAGTAAAGAAGGTACGTGAAGGTGTCGAGGTAAGGGTTCTCTATGACGATATGGGTTCACGGACAATTAGTAAAAAATACATTCAACGCTTGCGCGATGCTGGTGCCATCGTTGAAGCTTTCTTCCCCCCTGTTATCCCGAAGATTAATTTCAAGATTAATTTCCGTAATCACCGCAAGCTCGCTATTATTGACGGTGCGACAGGGTATATTGGCGGCTTCAATATTGGTGATGAATACTTAGGGAAAGACCCCAAGTTCGGTTACTGGCGGGATACACATCTTAGAATAAGCGGTGATGCAGTCCGGCATATGCAGACAAGGTTCATCCTTGACTGGAATCAAGCGTCACGCAATGAGTTGTTGCATGAGGATCGTTATTATGCATCAGTTCCATCCGGAGATGTAGGTGTTCAAATTGTTTCCAGTGGGCCAGATTCTGACTGGGAACAGATTAAATACGGCTATATTAAAATGATACTCTCAGCAAAAGAAAGCATTTATATGCAGACACCTTATTTCATTCCAGATGAGAGCTTATGTGATGCAGTCCGAATTGCAGCACTATCAGGCGTTAAAGTAAAGATCATGATTCCGAACAAACCGGATCATATGTTTGTTTATTGGGCGACATTATCCTATATTGGCGACATGCTAAACGCCGGAGCGGAAATTTATATTTATCAAAATGGTTTCCTTCATGCGAAGACAATCGTAATTGATGGAAAAGTGGCTTCTGTAGGTACAGCTAATATTGATGTGCGGAGTTTCCGATTGAACTTCGAAGTGAATGCGTTCCTTTATGATGACGAAGTTGCACAGAAACTGTGCGAAGCATTCAATGAGGATATAAAATTATCAACCCAAATGACGCGCAAGCTATATGCACAGCGTTCACTCGGTATTAAATTCAAGGAATCGATCTCACGTTTATTATCACCGATTTTATAAAAAAGTCTCCTTGCTCTTATGCAGGGAGCTTTTTTGCATAATAAAAGCAGGAATGAATGAACGGAGAGAGTCATTCATTCCTGCTTTAGTTTGAAAATTCATGGTGATCAACTTGTACCCAATATTCCGCCCATTTCTCTAATTCTTCAATAACAGGCTGCATGGCATGACCTTTATCAGTCAGCGCATATTCAATGCGGATGGGGTATTCAGTAAATACGGATCTTGTAACGATCTCTTCTTTTTCCAGCATCTTCAACCGCTCCGACAGCAATCTGCCGCTGACAGGAAGATTCGCCTCGATCTCAGAAAAGCGTTTTGGTCCCTTCAACATCTCATATAGAATAAGTCCAACCCAACGCGTACTCATTAGATTCATCGCCGATTCCAACTTTCTGCACAGTTGCTCTTCCATAGAAACCCCTCCAATCTCTTGAGTAAGCCATTGTAAACATTAGGAATAATTAGACTATTTAGAGATAATCTTACCATACTTAAGATTCTTCGTAAATCAGCACTTTGCACAAAAGAAAAACTTGAAATTGTTATGAGAGCGCTATCAATCAGATGTATGAGCAATCTATGCATCGATATCTAAGATTTGTGGAATAATATATAGAGTAGAAGGATTATAGGAGGTTTTTGAATAATGCCAGAACAAAATGTATTAGAAAAGTATGCAGAACTTGCTCTTGTAAAAGGGGTCAATATCCAAAAGAATCAGGCTTTGATGATTAATGCATCAATTGAAGGGGCAGAATTTGTCCGTATTGTTGTTCGAAAAGCCTATGAACTTGGAGCAAAAGACGTTCAAGTGAACTGGGAAGATGATGAACTGACATTACTTAAATATAAAAATGCGCCTGAAGAAGTTTTGCAAAATGTACCTGAATGGCGTGTGAAATTGTACAACTGGATTGCTGAAGAAAAAGGCGCCGTTTTATCGATTCGAGGAACTAATCCTGACTTGCTCGGTGAAATTGATCCGTCGCGTGTCGCAATGGCATCAAAAGCAGCCGGCGAAGCAATGAAAAAATTCCGCCAGTACACTATGAATGACCGCATCACTTGGTCAATCGTAGCAATTCCAAAAGGAGACTGGGCGCAAAAAATCTTCCCAGGACAAACTGAAGAAGAAGCCGTTGCTAACCTGTGGGAAGCAATTTTCAAAATTGTCCGTGTTGATCAAGATAACCCGATTGAAGCATGGAATAAGCATAATGCCAAACTTGAAAAAGCACGTGGTATTTTGAACGAGAAAAGATACAAAAAACTTGTATTCACAGCACCTGGTACAGATCTTGAGATTGAATTGCCAGAAGGCCATGTGTGGAAAGGCGGCTCCGCTATTTCTGAAGATGGAACTGAATTCAATCCAAATATCCCAACTGAAGAAGTATTCACAATGCCGCATAAATATGGTGTGAATGGTACAGTCTCAAGCACGAAGCCATTGAACTATGGTGGTAGCTTGATCGATAACTTTAGCCTTACATTCAAAGACGGAAAAGTTGTAGACTTTAAGGCAGAGCAAGGCGAGAAAGTACTTGAACACTTGCTCAATACAGACGAAGGCTCACGCCGCCTTGGTGAAGTTGCCCTCGTACCGCATGAATCACCAGTATCACAGTCTGGATTGATCTTCTATAACACATTGTTTGATGAAAATGCATCATGCCACATCGCACTTGGCAAAGCCTATCCGACAAACATCGAAGGCGGATCAGACATGAACGAAGATCAACTCGACAAACACGGCGTTAACGACAGCCTCAGCCACGTCGACTTCATGATCGGCTCAGAAAAAATCAACATCCAAGGCATCAAACAAGACGGAACGAAAGAACAAGTCTTTAAAGATGGCACATGGGCAATTGAAGTGTGAAAGCGGCTCGATCAGAAGCGTAGCTCATAAGCATTTATCCGAAAAGCTCACGAACTTAGAGCTTGTAGGAGAAAGACTTATGACGCAAGCTTCTAGTCGCTTGAACTGGACAATGAAGTGTGAAGACGTCTGATTAGGAACGACCGCATAAGCAGAATTGCGGAAGGCTTGTGAACTTTCAAGCCTGTAGTAAGACTGCTTATGACGTGAGTTCCTAGGAGTCTGAACCGGACAGAAGAAGTGTGAAAGCCGTTTGTTCAGGGATGAAACGCGTAAGCAATTTCTTGGAGAACTCCCGGTTTTAGGAGTTTGTAAAGAGATTGCTTAGGCCGCGAATCCCTAACGGTTTGAACCGGACAGAACAAGCATAAAACTGGCCCGTCCAAGCACAACTTCATGATAAAAGATCGGAACCGCGGATTAACCAGCATGAACAACGTACATCCGTAGCACTCACAGTTACAAAAAGAGGCTGAGACAAAAGTATTTTCAAACCAATAAAACCGAATTATATTGAAATCATAAGTGTTGATTTCAATATAATTCGGTTTTTCCCTGTTTGTAGATTAATACGGTAGAGTTAGTCTAAGCCCTCCGCTGCGAAAAGATACTCGCTTTCCGCGGGGAAGCACTGAGCCAATGTGGCGCTTTGCGCCTCACTGTCTCAGTACGCTTCGTGTCCTCGCAGGAGTCTCGCATCTTTTCTCCGCTATGTCCTGTGCTTCGACCAGGATTGCAGCGGAAGCCGACGACTCCTGCGGAAAAGGCATGAGCTGAAGACCCCGCAGTGGGCGATTGTTGCCCACGCGGAGGCTGAAGCCATGCCCTTGGGTGGAAGCGGTCAGCTGGAGCGGAAATCCTACAGGCTTCAACCACATTGTTCGTCTTTGGCTTTGGTAATTTTAGTTCTGTCCCATCCTCTTTTTCCTATGCTTCCATTAATTTGTTTTTTATGAGAACACCTTTAATCGCAGTGTAACTGCATTCTTCAGGCAGTGCATCACGCAGTTCTTTCAGCTTGGGGGCTTCCTCAAACTGCTCGCGAGCGGAGAGTATCATTTTCTCTTCTTCATCTGTAAAGAACAGATTCCAGCTTATTGGATAGCCCATCGCGGCAGTTTTAAAGATATGACCTTCAATTGTGACGAGCGACATATCGCGTATCGCTGCAATTTCTTTCAGAGATTTCCCACTTTGGAACATGTCGTAACTGACGCGATGGCTTGGTCTGCCATCCTCATCTGGTTTTCTCGGTTTGGGGATAGAAGGTCCGCTGGAAATACGAGTAGCGGGTTTGACTTGTGGATTTTCCTCATTCCATTTTTGCACTTCAGCAAGGAATTCTCCACCAAAATCGGTGTACTTTTTCCGCCCAACACCTTTGATATTCAGCATGTCTTCTTCTGTTATTGGCAAATAGCGGCTCATGTCCTTCAATGTAGCGTCAGAGAATAGTACATACGGTGGTAAATTCCGTTCATCGGCCATCCGTTTGCGCAGATCACGCAGTGAATTGAAGAGTGCCGCATGTTCGCCGAGTTCCTCAGCTTGTGGGACAGTCGCAGTGTACATGAACACTTGCTGTTTACCTTTTAAGACGTCTACTGATTTGCTGTTTAATTTGAGCAATGGGAATTTCCCATCTTCCATAGCGAGAAGTTGTTCTGCGACAAGGAACTGGATCCATTCGGTAAGTTCTTTTTCTGTATAGGCGCTCATAATGCCGTATGTAGAAATTTTGGTCAGTCCGAAATCTAGAATCTTCTTATCACGTGAACCTTTCAATACCTTGGCCGTCATACCAGCCCCAAAACGCTCGCCCATTCGCTTCACACATGACAGAATCATTTGAGCTTCTTCTGTCATATCGACTTTCTCCGTACCTTTTAGGCAATTTCCGCAATGTCCGCATGGTTTTGCCTTTTCTTTGTCGTCAAAATATTCGAGGACGAACACACTCAAGCAGTTTTGGGTATGGCAGTAATTCGTCATGGCACGTAACTTGCCATATTCATGCTGCTTCGCTTCTTCATCCATTTCTGATTGCTCGATCAGGAATTTTTGCAACTGAATGTCTTGTCCTGAGAAAAGCAAGATACAGTCACTCGGCTCACCATCACGACCTGCACGTCCGGCTTCTTGGTAATACGATTCAATATTCATCGGCATCGCGTAGTGAATCACATACCTGACGTTTGATTTATCAATCCCCATGCCGAATGCATTTGTCGCAATCATAATTTGTTCTTCATCACGGATGAAAGCAGTCTGTGCTTCCTGACGTTCATGTTCAGAGAGTCCGGCATGATATTTGCAAACGGAAAGACCGCGGCTTTGCAAATAGGCGTGTAATGTATCAGCTTGCTTGCGCGTAGCTGTATAAATAATCCCAGACTGGTCTGCATGGCTTTTCAAGAATTCTCGAATGTAGTCTTTCTTGTCTCGTCCTTTAATAAGGAAGAAAGAGAGATTTTCACGTGCGAATCCTGTTTTGACGACATGCTGCGGGACGATATTGAGCAAGCTGCAAATGTCTTGGATGACAGCTTCCGTAGCTGTTGCGGTCAAAGCCATGACAACTGGTACATGCGTAAGACGTTCAAGATTCGGTACGATGGATCTGTAGCTTGGCCGGAAATCATGGCCCCATTGAGAAATACAGTGCGCTTCATCAAAGGCGATGAGCGAAATTCTAATTGACTGCAAAATATTCATAAACATGCCTGATTCGAATCGTTCTGGTGCCACATAGACAAACTTATACCGCCCGCGCTCAATATCGATTAGGCGTTGTCTTAATTCTCCGGCGGGGACAGAACTGTTGATACATGTAGCGGCAACACCCAATGCAAGCAGCGCGTCGACCTGATCCTTCATGAGGGAAATGAGCGGAGAGATGATGATGGCTGTACCGTCCAAAGCGAGGCCCGGGATCTGATAGCAAATCGATTTCCCGCCGCCAGTAGGCATAACAGCCAATGTGTTTAAATGGTCAGTAACGTGCTGGATCACATTTTCTTGACCAGGGCGAAATGAATCGTACCCGAAATACTGTTGCAACAATTCTGCTTCTTTTGATTGCAAAATAGACACCTCTTTTCATGTTCCATCGTACCATAATTTATTGCCATTCGGTGGAGAGAGGGTGTTAGAAAGTTGTGGAGCACATTCAGGCGAGCAACTGTGTTTCGTTTTGGTAAGGAAAGGTGTATTTAGCGTTCAGAATTCATGATTTAAGTGGGAGAATTCTGTTTTATATGAGAAATGCTAAAGCATCGGTTGGATGAAATACCATATGAATATTTAATTGTTGCCACGGATTTATATTCGTATAAGGAAATAATCTCCCCAAGCTTTGTACCAAAAGTGAATAGGCACATATATTCCATCTTGTTCCGCATCAATATCATAATCAGAGAAGAAATAACCTAGCTTAGAAATGGGGAAAGAGGCATTTATATATTAAGAATGTTACAATGGATATAGTTAATGGACGGTTGGAAAAAAGATAGAAATTCTGGCAGACCGCCATAACGGGTTAGTATCTCTTCGAACAATATATAGAAGAGAAAACCAAAGATACTGTTTATCAGTGCATCTTGAGACAATCAGGACAGATTATCTTCCTCCCAGGGATGTAGGTTATATCACTGAGGCAAGTGACTGGGTATTTAGCCTGACACAGCCGGAGAAGGAGCAGATCAAGATTCAGGAATGGCTCGACCGACAGCATGATAATAAATAGGGCAATATTAAAAATAGATTTGTACAGATCAGGTCAGGAGGTAATTAAATGAAGCGTGCACTTGAAGGTCAACTTGCTGAGGCAAAATCTGATTATGTCAGAATCCAAGGCGATATGGACAAACTCGAATACGTAAGAGGACGTGTTTCTGCAGCGGAAGAGCAATTAATCCGTTTGGAAAAAGAAATAGCAGAGATTAATAAACGTTTGGAAGAACTAGCTGAATAAAAACAATTGACAAATAAAGCAGAAAACGTTTTAATAAAAGTAACATCATATACTTCTTTTAAAGGGGAGTAGCTGTACAACTTGAGTCGTCATTACGAGAATTCCGATTCTCCGGCTCGGTTGGCAACGATCGGCGTTGTTAGCGAGACCTTTACCACTTTGCGGGTAAGGTCTCTTTTTCTTTTGGGTCTTGCTCGTATTATCGGGCAAGACCCTTTTTGCGTGATAAGTGGACAAGTTGCTATTGATGCCGATTAAACAATAAGATACTTGTTTAATCGGATACCACTTAGGAAAGGCTATTAAATAAAAAGCCAATCCTTATAAAAAGGAGAATGCGCATGGATATGCAATTATTATTGGAATACGGCTGGGTCCTTTTGATCCTCGTCGTATTGGAAGGAATGCTGGCAGCAGATAATGCACTCGTACTTGCAATAATGGTAAGACATTTGCCGGAAAAAGAACGGAAGAGAGCGCTCTTCTATGGTCTTGCTGGAGCCTTTGTTCTCCGTTTCGGTTCACTATTCGTTATTTCCCTGCTCGTAGATTTCTGGTGGATTCAAGGGTTGGGTGCGGCATACTTGCTGTTCATGTCAATTAAACACCTGTACGACAAAACAAGGCCGCCGAAACCTGAAGATCTCGAGAAGGGACGCAAGGGCAGTAGCTTCTGGATGACGGTTTTGAAAGTAGAGTTCGCGGATCTCGCCTTTGCCATTGATTCCATTCTAGCTGCAATTGCACTTGCTGTTGCACTACCAGCAACCGGTTTAGGAAAGATTGGGAGCCTTGATACAGGGCAGTTCTTCGTCGTCTTCGCAGGTGGTATGATTGGCTTGATTATCATGCGTTTTGCTGCGAATGTTTTCGTAGAATTGCTTCATAAACGTCCAGGCCTCGAGATTGCAGCGTTTCTCATTGTAGGCTGGGTTGGAGTAAAGCTTGGTCTTATGACAATAGCCCATCCGGCGGTTGGTTGGATTCCAGAAGCCTTCCCACATTCAACAATTTGGAAGATTATCTTCTACGTAGTCCTTGTCGGTATTGCTGTAATTGGCTGGTTTGTATCTGGAAGAGGATTGAAGTCCAATTCGGAGCAATCAACAGATTCACAAGCTTAAGTTTTACAACCCTCTTTACAGGTTATTGTTCCGTACAATAACCTGTAAAGGAGCGGGAAGAAATGCCGGTTAAGTTAAAACGAATTTATGATGACTGTTCTGCTGATGATGGCATGCGCGTTCTCGTCGATAGAGTCTGGCCCCGTGGTATATCAAAAGAAGATGCTGCAATTGACCTGTGGGCGAAAGATGTAGCGCCGTCATCTGAACTGCGTAAATGGTTCAATCATGACGCAGATAAATATGCCGATTTCAAAGTGAAATATAAAGCAGAACTTAAAAGCGGTGACCAGAAAGAGTCACTTGATCAATTAAAAGAAACTGCGAAGAAACATAAGAAGCATTTGACCCTCCTTTATGCTGCAAAGGATGAGCAGCATAATCAGGCACAAGTGTTAAAAGAAATCCTGGATCATCAGAATATCGAATGAAATACATCTTCAACGAAAAGCCATGGCAAAGTGCCATGGCTTTTTTTGTCGAATTTTTGTCAGACTTGTGAACTATATAAGGCATTTCATAATTAGATAGAATGAATTGTTAATTGGAATTAAATGGATTTTAGTAATAATAACCTAATGGGTATATGTATCTAATTTCTTTAAATGTAATATTTTGGTTGACAGACTTATCTAATATCTTTAAGGTTAATAGAGAATAGAGTGGAAACGCTTTGATTCATAAACGAATTCTCTCTATAAATATCTATGGAAAAAGGAGACGATCATATGTCAGGCCAAATTTTGATGACACCAGAAGAACTGAAGGCAAAAGCAAGAAGATACGGACAAAGTTCACAGGAAATCGAAGCAATTCTTTCTCGCTTGAAAAGCTTGCAAAGCGAATTGAGCGCAGAGTGGAAAGGTCGCGCATTTGAACAGTTCGATGTTCAGTTTGGACAGTTGGAACCAAAGGTAAGAGATTTCGCACATTTGATGCAGGAAATCAATGAACAATTGAATAGAACTGCCGAAGCTGTTGCACAGCAGGATGAAGCTCTTTCACGCAATTTTGGCCTTTCCTGATCGAATAGCTGTAACTATACATAGCCACGCAACGCTAGTTGTGTGGCTTAATTTTTCTTTAATACCCCCACGAATTTATACCGGGATGTTTGGAACATTAGCTTAGGAGATGATCACCATGAATAAATCAAATGGCCGTATAGCGCTTTTTCTCGCTTTAATGCTTGTGCTCGCATCCGGTCTTTCATATTTATCCTTCAGTGACAAAACGAAAGAGAAGAAATCGCCTCGCACAGGCAAGGTTATGTCTGTTGCACTTGTAAATGAAGATTACGGAACAGGTTTTAATAATGAACATATTGGATTCGGAGATGCCTTCGTGAAGAGCATCGAACGTGATGACAGCCACGATTGGTCTGTTGTTAGCCGTAGCGTCGCCGAAAATGGTCTTAAAAATAATACATATAATCTGATGGTCGTCATCCCCAGCAATTTCTCGGAGAAGGCATTATCGATTAATGAGAAGAATCCTGAGTCTGTCTCACTTCCATATAAAATAAACGCAACAGGGAGTACGAGTGCTAAGGCTGAAGCGGAAGAAGCAGCAGGGAAGATTCTGAATGACTTTAATAGGCGCGTTATTGATGTCTACTTCGCAAGCGTTGTTGGTAATCTACAACGTGCGCAAGACAATGTTGGACAAATTGTAAGCAAGAGCGAGAAATACACGAATGCTTATAATCAATCTGTTAGAAATCCGCTAGCAGGTTATACAGGTCAATTCAAGCAAGTAAAAGATTATACGAAACAATCGAAGGATATATTTAGCGGTTTCCGAAAAGGTCTCTCAGCATTTGATGACCAGTTAGCGAAGGATGTGCTAACTAAGAAAGACCAACTTCCGACGATTGCCAATGCATTAGCAATGAAGCAGGATAACCAGTTCTTATACCTTGATTACTTCCAACAAATGAACGCAATGAATGACAGCCTGTACGCAGACCCTGTCGGCACAATGAAAGAAACAGAGATGCAAAATAATAGGATCCTTGCGAGATTGCAAGGCACTCCAGATCAGCCAGAGGCTGGAATGGCAGCAGATGCGACAATGATTCAGGGATATCTGAAAGAAAGTCAAGATGCTGTAAAAGGCTTGAGCGAGAAGTTGAATACGACGGTAAATGAAGATATCGAGAAGCAAGTTACAGAACAGCTCTCGGATAGTTTTGACGAGGCTTTTGCAAACAATGGAATGAATCTATCTGTACTCTTCTCAGATCCGGATAAGAAATCAAGAAGATTAATTGAAAAACATATTAGTAAATTGCCAACTTTATCACTTGATGAAATAGATGCATCGGGACTATCTAAAGAAACAGAACGAAGAATACGCAATACAATTGCAACAACGAAGAAATACAGTCAAGATTTCGAAGCGAATATAGGCGGTGGAGACGGGAGCTTGAACTTGCTTCCAGAACGAATAGAAAAGATTAAGAAGCAACTTGCTTCAACAGGTATCGATGTGTCCGATACAGTCAAAATTGACGAAAACGAAAACAGTGGACAGACGTTTAAGTTGATTGTGCCAAATGGCTTCTCCGTTACCCAACTTAAAGTAGTTATGCCAGGTGGAACAACAATTAATTCATCAGGTACAACTATTTCATTGCCATCTAATGGAGCAGGTCAGCTTAAAGTAAGTGCCACATTCATACTTAACGATGAGAACGACCAGAGTCTAGACCTATTGAAGCCGCTTGAATGGGGTTGGACACTGGATCAGGAAGACACAGGGAATGCAGGTTCAGAAACAGCTTCATCAAGTACGACAGAGAATATGTCCGCTTCAACTAAGTCACCTGTATTCGTACGTTTGAATACAGAAGCAGAAGAATTAGTGGAGCAAAATGAAGTTGACGAAGAGCCAAATGCAGAGAAACAGAAAGAATCGGAAGAAGAAAGTGAAATTAAATCTGAACCAAAGCCTGATTCTGACGCAACTGAAGAAGAACCAGCAAAGGAAGAGAAGAAAGAAAAAGATTCAGAAGATAAATCAGATGAAAAAGAAGAGGAACCATCGAAGGAACAAATTGAAATTAATAATAATACGATTCGTCATAAAGTACAGACACCGCTATTCGATGAATCAACGAATGATGTTGTAAAAGAAGCGGTTGACAGCTTGAATGCTTATGAACAGTTAGCCTCTTTATATGAGAGTTACTTCGGTCTAGATATGAACTCAGGCAACTTAAGTAACACGCTAGAAGGGGACAAACTGCAAAATCTAGCAACAGAGAACTCCCTCTATTATTTGTTCAACAATAAGGACATCGGCGGGTTGTTCAAACAATATGCGATATCTCAAATAGCTGATGATTTGGCTAGTAAGATTAAGGAGCCATTAGAGAAGTTAACTGGAGATATTGCTGCTTATAACGAACTTGTCAATCAGACAGACCAACAGGCAGGGCAGTTAGCAGGTAAAATTCAAGCAGCAACGGAAGAAGCGCTTGCTGTAAATGAAGTACTCGCCCAGCAAATGGCTGATGCAGAGGCTTGGAGAGCAGACAGCTTGAAGCTGCTCGACAATCAGACTCAGGTTCAGAAAGCAAATGAAGAAGAGCAGACAGCAATGATGGCACTAGATGGTGGATTCAGCCAGCTTCTTTCTTCGAGTGAATCGGTTGCGGCTCAGTCGAATTTCCATCTATCTTCTGCAGAATCGGTATACAGTACATTTGAACGGATTGACAATCAGGCATCCGACATTCAGAAATCTGGTACAGGCCTAGTCAAAAAAGCGAATGATTTATCTGCGAATATGACAGATAAAGTACTTAAAGATAAAGAGTTCGCTCATAACTTTAAGAACGTACTAGCGAACAGTAGAGTAGGAGACCGACAGAATGAGAATCTGTTTGATTTCTTATCAAATCCTGTCCAGACGAAGAATAACGGGACAATATTCAATGATCCGCAGAAATTAGTGAAAGAAGCAGTACCGAAATATATCGTACTAATCGGCTTTATTGCAGCGCTCTTTACTGCATATGCAATTTCAACTCTGAAAGCAGGACAGAAAGCTGTAAGTAAGTTTGAATCGGGAGAAATTCCGCTGTATCGTGCCAATTTGCCATTTGCGATTATCGCGGCAAGTGCGGCCTTAATTGAAGGGCTGCTTATGGGTGTATTATCTGCTTACTACTTGCATGCGGAACAAACACAGGCGATCTGGTGGACAATAGCCATTATGCTCATCATGCTTGCAATGGTTCTTATTGCAACATATTTACTAAGACAATTGAAGATGATTGGCATGTTCATCCTGCTCGCTATATTTAGTATTTACTTGTTACTCGCAAATAGCAGTAATGGCCTTACACTCAGCAGTAAGATTCAGCAATTCTCGCCACTTCATTACATCGAAGATTATCTGGGATTACTAGCATCAGGAGCAAGTGATACTTGGAAGATTACGCTTACTCTAGCGTTAATCACACTTGCTGGAGCTGCGCTTAATCTGTTTGTACTGAACAAGGCAAAGCCAGAAATAACGGAGAATGAAGATGTACACGAAGCTATCTAGCATCCTGCTCTTTATCTTGCTGCTTATCTCACTTCCTGTTGCTGTACACGCAGAGCAGGAAGAAGATGAGGGCAAACTGCAGATCCAAATCAATCGCATAGGCGAGGATGAAAAGGGCAGCAGCTCTGTAGAAACAGAATTAGACAAACGCTTTCCAGATTTATTTGATCCAGCTACTGAAGAGAATATTCGCGAACAGCAGCATCGTGCAAAGGCAGAGATGGAGAAGTTTGAGCGTGAATTATTCCAAGAGAATGAGCAGTTGGATAATGGTGAAGACGATATTACGGAACAGTTGTTTTCATCGGATTACACAGCACCAAGTAAAGCAGCCACTGAAGAAACAGCCAGTGAGGGGCCATTTGGCATAATCTTGATTATTGCGCTTGGTTTGTTCGGAGCGGCTCTCATTGCAGGCCTTATCTGGACATTCCGCAAGATCGCATAGGAGGTATACAAGCGTGGCAGGAACAACACATATAGACATTACACTTGATTTGCAGATGCACGGAGGCAAACGACACGATCTGCGGATACCTGTCCATCAGACGACCTGCCAATTGCTTGAGAATCTAGCGGATACACTAACACTTGATGATGCGATCCGTTTCTCGGCTTTAAAAATTACTACAAAAGAGCTCACTCTTGCAGGTGATGATAGATTGGCAGATTATCCGGTCACAGATGGAGATATTCTGCTCGTTCTTGCACCAGCTTCGGTTGCATATGCTTCGCCTCATATAGAAAGGAACAGACATGATGATAGAGAACAAGATTGAGATCAATGGGCTGGAGCTTAATTTTGAAAAAAATGAGAATGAGTGGGTTACGAAAGTGCGGAAATCAGACACCCGCATCAAGGATATCCGCCAGTTCGGCATACTTCACGAAACAGCAGATCGATTCGTACCTGTCCGCGTTAATGAAACAGGAGATCATTTTTCATTTCATTTCATTGTGCAGAAAGAATGGCAGACATGGGAGCAGGTCAAGAAACGGACCCGAGCAGAAAAGCTTCGGCTTTTAGGTAACCTATCTTCCTTCTTCCACGGCTTGCCGGCGCGCATTACGTATTTCTTGCACCCAGACAATCTCGTATTTAATGAAAATCTCATGCCGCTTGGCGTATATCGCGGGATTCGTGGTCTGCTGCCTCCTATGGAAATGCAAGAGAAGCAGCTGTTGAAACAGTATAAATGCTTGGCTATTGCCATGTTTGCTAAGGAATTCACTTTCGACCAGCTCTATAATGGCTCTCTCGCTAAGGCGGAGGAAACAGAATACGAGCGTAAAGTGAACAAAGTGGAGAGTATCGGTGAACTGGCCGCCTTTCTTAAAGAAAGCTATCAAGAAGAACAGAAAGAATCAGATAAGAAAATGCAGCTCGTACCAGCTTCACGCTTCCGGCTTTTTAAATGGCTGGCGATCTCGATGATTGCCCTGGCTGTGCTCCTAGCTGTTCCACTTGGCTACGCTCTAATAATTAAGCAGCCATTTGACAAACATTTGCTGGAAGCACATCGCAATCATCTTGCAAATGACTATGATGGGGTTATTACATCCTTGCAAAGCGTCGATGCCGAGAAGCTACCAGATACAGCGAAGTATATACTAGCTAATGCCTATGTGAAGACAGAGGATCTGAAGCCTGAAGTAAGGTCAGTCATTATGAGAAATATTAGCCTAAAAAGTGATCCTGACTACTTGCTTTATTGGATATATAACGGTCGCGGTGATTATGAGCAAACGATTGATCTCGCGAAATTGTTCGACGATCCGCGTCTTATTATGTACGGACTCGTCAAGAAGATTGAACAGGATAAGAACGACCCAGAGCTGAAGGGTGAAGAACGCGATGAACGGGTTCAGAAGGCTGAGGAAGAACTGAAACGATATCGTGAGAAGTACGGCTTGGAAGATGAAGAGGAACCAGATCCAGCTGAATCCGAGATAACGAAGGAAGCTGAGCAGAAGCAAGCGGAACAGAAGAAACAAGAAGCGAAAAAGAAAGAAGAGGAAAGAAAGAAACAAGAAGAGAAGAAAAAGGCTGAAGAGAAAAAGAAAGCTGAACAGGATAAAAAGTAAAGACAAGACCTCTAGGAGAAGGAGCAACGACCATGGCAGAAC
>Ga0153999_1000318_pt1 | contig 22539 bp, 20 predicted proteins | sample TSNC083MetaG_FD_104675 | JGI IMG/M metagenome (GOLD analysis project Ga0153999, IMG submission 104675) | Attine ant fungus gardens microbial communities from North Carolina, USA - TSNC083 MetaG | ecosystem: Host-associated > Fungi > Mycelium > Unclassified | place: USA: North Carolina, Lumber... | reverse complement strand
GTACAATGGAACAATAGGCATATTTATTAATGGTACTGCCGATGATGGCCCCCCCCTGTTTGATACAAAAAGGTTCCACATCGGTTCCGCCGCCGCCGAAGCTGACACGCAGCGGCGCTCTTCCTCTGATTACCATGATACGATTCCTTTCTTTACATCTTCAATAAACTGATAGTAAGCTTCGGGGATGCCGATGTCAATAAAATATCCGTCATTAACCAGCCCGCCCAGAGCCCGTCCCGCCGCCAGCCATGCCGGAATCATCTCGTTTTCCAGCGAGACCTTTCCGGCCGGAATTTCATCCAGCAGTGAACGGCGCATCAGGTAAATACCGCCGTTGATGGTGCCTGCCCCTGGTTCGGTGGTTTTTTCATTAAAGGCAATAAGGCGGTTCTCCCGCAGAAGTGCCTGGCCATACCGGGATACATCGGGGACTTCCCGCACGACCAGCGCCATGTCAAGCTTTTGTGCCTGCATCAGCCGGACCAGGCGGCTGTAATCGAGCTGATAAAAGGTATCCGCATTCAGCACGAAAAAGATATCTTCGGTAATATAAGCACCGGCATTTTTAATTGCGCCGGCCGTTCCCAGCAGCTCCTCTTCATAGGCATATCTAATCTTTAAATGTCCTTTGCCGTCCGGCCGCAAAAAATCACTGCCGTCCTGAAAGTATTCCTCTACCATCGAGCCTTTATAACCAACAGCAAAAATAATCTCTGTTATCCCGCAGCGGGACAATTCATGCACTACATATTCCATAAACGGTTTTTTCCCAATCAATGCCATCGGCTTGGGACGGTCACTGACTACGCTTTGCAGCCTGGTTCCCAGACCGCCTGCCAGCAATATTGCCTGCATGCTATTCCTCCTGTGTCTGCATCGGTTGATTTTTTACCGGCATATAATTATGTAGATTATAACATTTTCCCGGCCGGGATTCTACAAAATTAATAAAAAATTCAGTTTCTGGACCTGCACATTAAAAAACTCCTTTTCGGCAGGAATCTTTTATATCAGAATTCTCACCAAAAAGGAGCCAATTATTTCCATCTTACAAATACATTTTTTTCACTATACTGATCTTATTTTTATATGGCGGGTAGATTAGTTTTGGGTCAATGATGAATGATTTTTTAATCATACTCTTTTTATGAGAAAATGCCTCAAAACTCCATTTTCCATGATAACTTCCCATCCCACTTTCACCGATACCGCCAAATGGCAAATGGGGGTTGGATGTATGGATTACAGTTGTGTTTATGCATCCTCCGCCAAAATGTGCCTCTTTTGATATGCGGCTGATATTGTTTTTATCTTTTGAAAAATAATACAGTGCCAGCGGTTTTTCTTTAGCATTAACCATTGATATTACTTCATCTATTGTGGAATATTCAAGTACTGGAAGAATCGGCCCAAATATTTCTTCCTTCATGATAGGAGCGTCCCAGGTTAGATGTTCAATGATGGTCGGTTCAATGTATAATTTTTCTTTATTCGTACGCCCTCCCGCAGTCACTTTTCCATTGTTTAATAAGACTGATAACCGGTCGAAGTGTCTTTGATTAATAATTCGGCCAAAATCTTTGCTGTTTTCCGGATTCTTTCCATAAAAGATTTCTATCTGTTTTACAATCGCTTTTATCAAACGTTCTTTTATTGACTTATGAACCAAAAGATAGTCCGGGGCTACACAGGTTTGTCCGGCATTTAAGAATTTTCCCCATACAATTCTGCGGGCGGATACTTCTATATTGGCAGTAGCATCTACAATACAAGGACTTTTTCCACCTAATTCAAGAATCACCGGTGTCAGATTTTTTGCTGCTGCCTGCGCTATGATTCTACCGACGCGTGAATTACCGGTATAATGGATGAAATCAAAGCGTTCTTCGAGGAGTTTTGTCGTCTCATCAACGCCCCCTTCAATTACTGTGCAATGCTCCTTAACAAAACTTTCTTCAATGATTTTAGTTATGATCCTAGCTGTATTAGGAGCCAATTCAGACGGCTTAATAATACAGCAGTTGCCTGCTGCAATAGCACCAATCACAGGGTTTATTGCTATTTGAAACGGATAATTCCAGGCACTGATAATAAGAGACACACCATAAGGCTCATGATAAATTTGGCTCCTGGCTTTAAAATGCACTAACGGTGTCTTGGCTTTTAGCGGTTTGACCCAGGAATGTAAATGTTTAACGGCAAGATTTATTTCATCTAAAACACCCATAACTTCAGTGGTGAAAATCTCAAAGTCACATTTATGCATATCTTTTTTTATTGCATCAGCAATATCATCATATCGACTTAAAATTGTTCGCTTCAGTCTTTTTAGACTTTCAATTCTAAATTCAACATAATTAGTTTTTCCTGACTGAAAAAATTCCTTTTGATGATTTATAATTTCTGTATAGCTTATGCTCATATAAAATCCTCCTATTCTGCTTTTTATGCTTCTCAATTTATTAGTTCATTGAATTAACATTATCAAAAAAACATTCACTGCACAATTTTAGTCAATATATTAATCAACTCATCCCATTCGTTTTTTGTAAGCTTATACTTTATTTGTTCTTCCACTTTTTTATTAGCCTTTTTACAAATGTTAAATACTTCCATCCCTTTCGGGGTCAAACTTAAATAAAACAATCGCTTATCTTCATTTGATTGCTGCTTTTTAACTATGCCTTGTTGTATTAATTTATTAACGGATGCTGTTATTGCCGGTTTACTTAAATTGAGTTTATCAGCTAAATCACTAAAAACAGGATTATCCAGCTCACCAATAGCGTATATGTATTGATAGAGACTTAAATTCACGTTGGCATACTGTATTTTTTCTAACTCTGCAAACTTTATCTGCATTAACTGCTGCCCAATCTTCTCTATTAAATCTGATAATTCCATACTATACGCCTCGCAAATAGTTAATTTGATGAACTAAGTATATCATATTTTTTCATGCTGTCAAGATACAATTTACACCGCGCTTCACCTTTGAAAAATCCATTAATTATTCCCTCCTGGTCTTATAGATATGCTCTGAGTTATATATACTTTTGTAATAATCTTTGACCACTTGCTTCCCGGGGATCGAAGTAAATCCCAGATCATTTCTGGAAGTAGTCAAATCATAATTTCTATTGATTCCCCCATAAAATATCTCCACTTCATATTGATACAACGGTGAAGTTGTATGATTCTTCTTTGACTCGACTTCCAATCTTTTGGCTGCGGTCAATAATTCCCGGCAAAACGGCAACCATATCTAAATCCAGCTTTTTGCTAAATCCCAGGCTATTCTTTCAGATTCTAATTTTGATTGCAGGTACGGATCCCCATGGCTATCCTCCAGCCAGGTTGTTTCATCAATTTTCCCGGCTGCGTTAGTTTTCGATAACGATAATGCTGCAACCGAACTTACATATACAATTTTCCTTACATTTGCTTCCTTTGCCGCCTCCAGAATGTTTTTTGTTGCAATATTGTTGGGTTGAATAATATCTTTATACGCATCTAACACTTTATGCTTGAATACGGCTCCAACCTGGTATAAGGTATCAACATTCTTTAATGCCGGGATCAGAGAATCTTTATTAAGTAAATCAGCAAATACCACCTCACAATCCAGATCTTTAAAAGGTTCCGTATCTCCCATGTTTCGAACTCCGGCTCTGACCATTTCTCCCTTCTTTAAAAGTTGTCTTACTAAATTATTGCCTAAATGACCATTTGCTCCAGTTACAAAAGAAATTTTACTCATAGTAATACCTCCAGTTTAAATTTTTTATGATTAATCATTAAATGATTATCAACTTATAAACACTTCCTTTTTATTAGTTTAGTGAATTAACTTTATCAATTCAAATATAGTTAGTTTATTGAACTAATTATATCACATTTTATCATGTTGTCAAGAAAAATACACCTTGCGCAAAAAAGGAACAACCGCCCGAGCCGGCTATTCCTTTCTCTTATCCCTTATTCTTTAAAATCCTCTTCAATCACGCTCCAGGCGGCATTCATGCTGTAATGCTCCTTCACGTATTCCTGGGTCGTTTCGCTAAGCTTTTGGCAGACCGCAGGCTCCTGGTATAAAAGAACCGTCTGCCGGGCAAACGCTTCTGCTTCATCGGCCACAACCATAACCGTTTCGGCCTGCGGGATACCCTCTGCTCCGATTGCCGTTGTCACGACCGGGGCACCATAGTAAAGTGCCTCGACGACCTTGCCTTTTACCCCGGCTCCATACCGCAGCGGTACGACCACCACCCGGCAGGTATTGTAAAGCTGCTCAAGCTCTTCCTCGGACACAAAGCCTTTTACAATAATGCCGCTGCCCGGCTGCTTAAGTGCTTTGATTTCGTCGGTGACCTTGGAGCCAACGATATAAAAATCAGGAGCGTCCGCTCCCATCAGAGCGCGGATTCGGGGATAAATCTCCCCGGCAAACCACCGGACGGCATCGGCATTCGGCGGATGGGCGAAGCCGCCGACAAACAAAAGCCCTTCCCGTCTGCCGAAGTCCTTCTGAATATCAGTTTTAAATGAATCATATACGTAGGCGGTAATTGCCTTAATGCTGATGGTCGGATCAAGTGCCCAAACCGCTTCTTTTTCTATATCGGAAGGATAATAGGAAACGGCGGCCTTGCTCATCAGCGTCAATTCAATTGACTTCCAGTATTCGGCATCTTCCCGTTTGGCCGGATCGCCGGTCAGCTGGTATTCCCGGCTTTCCCTAAGAAAATGAAGGTCATGACCATAGTAAATCACCTTTGTATCGGTATGATCCAGAATATAATCAATATATTTCGAAGCAATATGCGGACGGTTCAGATAGGCCACCGCAAGATCATCTCCGTGATCGCGCAGCCAGTCCCAGATCCCGACCTGATACTCCGCCCCATACAGCACTTCAATTCCCATTTGCTGCAGGATCGTGGTATAAGGCTCCTCCGGCAGGTAATTATCGCCCAGAAACTTTACGACATAACCCTTTTTCAGAAACATCTTTAAATACTGAAAGGTGGTCCTGGAACCGGCATCCTTATCAAACGTCGGCACATAATGGTCGACCACCAGGATGATTTTTTTGCCCATGCTCCGCTCCCGGGCGCGGAACGGATCGGGATTACCGTCATTGACCGCCTGCTGTGCCAGCGCATCCGCCCATTTTTCTTTCAGCTTCCGGTTATTTACAACCTGATAGCGTTTCAGGCCGGAACCTTCCGTGTCCGTCCCGTTAGACACACCTTCAAAGTGAATCACCCGCGACAGCGGCTGATATACAACCCGGTATCCGGCTTTGCGGACAGCAAAGGCCAGATCGGAATCCTCGCAATAGGCGGGGGCAAAACGGGTATCAAAGCCGCCGATCTGCTGCCATAATTTCGCGGACAGCATCATTGCCGCGCCGGAGATATAGTCCACATCCTTCACATAGTTATATTCCGGCTTGTCGGGATTGTCCAGCCGCCCATAATTCCAGCCGGAGCCGTCACTCCAGATGATGCCCCCGGCTTCCTGCAGGCGCCCGTCGGGATAGACCAGCTTAGAGCCAACCAGTCCGATGGATGCATCCGATTCAATCAGTTCAGCCAGCGAGCTAAGCCAGCCCTCTGTCACCTGGGTATCATTATTTAAAAACATCAGATACTCACCGCTCGCATGGCGGGCCGCGTTGTTGCAGTTGCGCAGAAAGCCCTGGTTGCTGGTATTGCGGCAGATTACCAGACCTTCGGCATAATCGGCCAGATGACCGGTGGCATCGGTAGAAACATCGTCGGCTATAATTACTTCATAGCTGATATCCTTAGTATGCTCAAGAATCGAAACCAGACATTCATACGTATAATGAATCTGGTTATATACCGGAATGATAATCGACACCTTCGGCTGTCCGGTTTTTTCAAACTTTAATTTCCCGTGGCGGCGGTAGCTTTCACCGATGTCAAAATCACCGGCCCGCATATTTTTTCCCGCTTCCGAAGAATAGTATTTCAGCGAACGCAGCGGATGCAGCAGATATTCTTTTTGATATTCCAGCTTTTTTCGTTCCCGGGAGCCTTTGGGGTATTTTTTGTTAACGGCTTCGCTAAGCTTTCTCCGGCACTTCGACAGAATTGCTTCGTGGTTATTTAAATACGTCAGTGTCCTGCCCATTTCATCAATTTCATGGCGCAGGTCGGCAATCATGGTCTCCAGATTGGTTACATGATTATTCGTCAGCCGCTGAACCTCGGTGATTTTACGAATTGTCACATCCTTTTCCCCGATATGGTTTTTCAGCTGCACAATCCGCTCTCTGGCTCTGACAAGCTCACTTTCGATCTGTAAAATACCGTGTAAATCCCGGGAGTAGACCATATAGTTACCCAGATAAATCTGCCGGTTTTCACCATGTACATAATTCTGAAAGTTTTCTTCCAGCCGTTCATACACCGCCGTCATCGACGGCGTAATGTCAAATGCCGCCAAAAACGCATCCCGCTTCAGACCTTTCATCAGGCTGCTGTACTGTTCATAAAAATAATACAGAATCCGGTAGCGGACAAAATGCTCCGGAACCGGGAATAAAAACACCCATTCATAATCCAGGCAGAAAATCCCGGCTTCAGTCAGCAGGATATTTTCAAACAAGGCATCAATATTGGACACGGCACAGGCGGAATCCTCTGTTAGTACAGCAATATCGTCCTGCCCAAGCCTCGCCCCGAAGACTTCCAAAAATTCCTGAGTCGGCTCAAATTTAGTCCGAAACTCCCGATGCAGATCAAAAATCTGCTCCAGCGCCTGCTGCATCGTCGGCACCAGCGGCTCACCGCCGCCAAGCCGCTCGCCCAGCTGCTGCGCCCAGGTTTTCCCCCGCAAATAAGGAAATGTTACCGCGTTTCGGTGCGGCGGAAACGACGGCACGGTGACGTGCAGCTGCCGGTGCTGCTGCTCCAGTCTTTTATATTTTTCTTCAAAGGACCAGATATGACCCATCCCATCCAAAGAAAGCGCCGCTTTCTCGACATACCGCTCCTTGCTGTCCCGGCTTTCGCAGATGCAGGTTTTAATCTGAAAGCTTTCATTTCTGGTTTTATTGTATTTAATATAAATCCGGTCTTCATCCGGCCAGAGCTTTTTTTTGTCTTTGCTCCAAAAAACCAGGTAGGAATTGGCAAACCACTCAAACAATCCGCTTTCACAGGCGGCATCGAAGCTTTCCCCCATATCTGTTAAATGAAACCGGGGATAATCATAGGCCGGCACTACCCGGGTCAGATCGCCTTTCTGCGGCAGACAAGCATCGGAATAGATACTGACCGGGGTGCGGTAATCGGGCATCGGATAATAGAAACGGCAATCCCCGCCCAGCAGCTGTAAAAGGCGTTGTTTCGACAGGGGATATTCCTCGCCCGGAGTCCCGGACAGGTATTTCATTCCCAACGGATTGGCCGCCGCCACAATCAGTACCCCCGCCGGCGCAAGCAGTGTTTTGGCAGACCGGATCTGTTCCTCTCCGGCCCCGGTCAGGGTTCCGGCAATTACCACATAATCAAACCGCGGTGGTCTGGGTAAAGCCGCAAGCTGCATCAGGGAGCTCTGCTCATACACAAGATTCTGCTTATCCGGATAACGCAGGCGTACGGTATGAAGCGCTTCCTGGTCTTCATCCAGGACGGTTACCTGCCGCACCATCTCACTAAACAAACCGGTCATGGCACCGTAATCGGCGCCCACCTGCAAAAGCTCCGCCGCCGGTTCAAAATCATACCATTCCAGCAGTGTTTCCCGCTGGCCGGACAGTGCATACAGATAATCCAGCCGGGGATGGCTGGTTAAAATCTGCCGGATATCGCCCTGATATTCCTTCAGCAGTACCTGGATTTCATCATCTATTTTTCTCATTCTTTCCTCCTGATGGCAGCATCACATTAGCCCTTCGTCAGCAGGGTCTTAACCTCTGACTCCATATCATAGATCCCGACTGTGTTTTTGTTGGAAATAACCGTAATATTGACCACATCATATAAACGGTGGTAAACTACATGCTCTCCCTGCTCAAATCCGGTACAGCTCATCGACAGCAGGTATTCTCCGCCCTGCAGGGTCATCTTCTGGCGGAAATTAACCTCATATTCATCCCCGTTTTTCACCGGCTTAATATCAGCCCCTTCAAACATGGTATTGGTTCCCGATAAATCGGCACCTTTTTTATCTTTAATTGTATAAGTAAAAATCGGTGCCTGGATATCGGCATGAAAGCGTATTTTTTCCCGGATCGTAAAATACTCGCCTTTTAGCAGCAGATTAGTCAGGTTATCTCTGGCATCAAACAGTCCCATATCATAAATTTCCGCCCGTCCGTCTCCATACTCGGTGCGGTTTGGGTTAACCGTCAGCCTATCCCTCATCAGACCCTTAACCGGCACCGGCGCACCGCCGGAATAATCGCCCATTTCGTCCGCCTCCACTTCCACCGGGTCCAGCTGGTTGGCCAGGATTTTCTTATATAAATCCACCATCTGGCCCGGTTTTCCGGACGCGATAAAATCACCTTTATTCAGCAGCACCACCCGGTCACAATATTTAATAATACTGCCCATATCGTGTGTAACCATCAGGATGGTGGTGCCGTTTTGCCGGATTTCCTCCATCCGGCGGTAACACTTCGACTGGAAAAAGACATCCCCAACCGACAGTGCTTCATCAACAATCAGAATTTCCGGTTCCACGTTAATGGCCAGGGCAAAGGCCAGGCGTACAAACATACCGCTGGAATAGGTCTTAACCGGCTGGTATACGAAATCACCGATATCGGCAAAATCCAGGATGTCCAAAAGCTTCTCTTCCATTTCCTTCCGGGAAAAGCCCATCATGGTGCCGTTCATATAAATATTTTCAATTCCGGTATAGTCCATATTAAACCCGGCTCCCAGCTCCAGCAGGGCGGATATCACACCATCCACCACGGCGGTTCCGCTTGTCGGCGTCAAGACACCGGTAATAATTTTCAAAATGGTCGATTTTCCCGAACCATTAGTCCCGATTATCCCTACGGTCTCGCCTTTTTTCACCCGAAAGGAGATCTGGTTCAGTGCAAAAAAATCCTTATGATAACTTTTATGGGTCAGGCTCAGGGATTCCTTTAACCGGTCGATCGGCTTTTCATACAGCCGGTAAACCTTGGTCACATCCTTAACCTCAATTGCATATTCCTGTTTCATGAATTCCTCCCACCAGATGCCGTTTACAGAACATCTGAAAAATGCGGCCGAAGCCTTCTGAATACTTTCAGACCCAATATTCCCAGCACGATAGTAACGCCCCAGAAGTATACCGTCAGGGTCGGGCGCTCCCAGAACCAGTGGCCGGTCAGCATGCTGTCCCGGTATCCGGCCACAATGTAGTAAAAAGGGTTCAGCTTCAGCAACTGGACCGCCCATGGGGCTTTATTCGTAAACAGTTCTTCCTGATACATAATTGGGGTCATCCACATCCCAAACTGCAGGCAGATCCCGACAATTTGTGTCATATCCTTAAAAAATACACAAACGGCGCTGCTCAGATAGCCAATGACAAGCGCCAGTGTGGATGCCGCAAATGTATAATATAAGATCTGAATCCAGGTAACCAGCGGCATCCGTCGGTAACAGGCAAAAGCAATCAGCATGATAATTATAAAAAATGCATGTACCAACATACTTGAAAGCAGCTTGATCACCGGCAGAATCTCCACCTGAAATACTACCTTTTTGACCAGGTAGCTGTATTCCTGCAGGCAGCCGGTAATGGTATTTAAAGCCTCGCTGAAAAAAAACCACGGAACAATTCCGGGAATCAGCCACAGAACATATGGCACATCCGATATAGGCGGTGTATTTCCAAACCCTATCTGAAAAACAAAGAAATAAATAAGCACCGTCACCATCGGCTGCACAAACATCCAGACGATGCCGAAATAGGAGCCGACAAACCGTTTGCGAAAATCAGCTTTTGCCAAATCCCAGATTAACCTTCTTTTTTTTATCATTTCCATTAACATGTTTTATCCTTTAAGCCGCCCCAATGGCGATCCTTGTCGGAGATAATCAGTTCAACACCATCCTGCACCGGCCATATAATACCGATCTCCGGGTCATCAAAGGCCAGTCCGCCCTCATCACCGGGATGGTAAAAATCGGTGCATTTATAGGCAAATTCCGCTTCGTCGGACAGCACCAGAAAGCCATGGGCGAAGCCTTCGGGAATATAAAACTGCTTTTTATTTTCGGCTGTCAGTTCCACCCCGAACCACTTTCCATAGGTTAGAGAACCTGGCCGGATATCGACCGCCACATCAAATACCGCACCGCGGATTACCCGCACCAGCTTGCCCTGGGGGAACTGCTTCTGAAAATGAAGTCCGCGCAGAACACCTCTTACGGACATGGACTGGTTGTCCTGAACAAAGGTCATGTTAAGACCTGCCTCTTTAAAATCCTGCTGGTTATAGGTTTCTACAAAATAGCCTCTTTCATCCTTAAATACTGTTGGCTCGATTACATACAGCCCTTCAATTTCACATGGCATTACAGTTATCTTTCCCATGGTTGTCTCCTCTTTTCTTGATCTTTTTACCGGCTCTGCCGCTTACAGCCGCATACTGACAGTCGCAAACAGGCGCATCAGAATATATCCATTGGCACAGCACATAAGATACAATATACTACGGTCCGTATTTTTTGTCAAAACGATTCTGTCATTTTTACAGGTCATCAGAAAAACCGGCAGAAACGGCAGAAAATACCGCCCCTGAACACCGCAGATAATCCGGGAGCTAAGCGGTGTCCATGCCAGCAGCATGGAAAACATAAGTGCTGCCGTGCAGCCTAAGCACAGAAACCAGATCCACACGCGGGTTTTCCCGGTTAACACCAAAGCCTCGCCCGGCTTTTTAAAAGCCAGTCCCAGCAAGCCGGCGGTAAACAGCAGAACCAGCAGATACGGAACGTCCAGCACCGGATCGACATTGCCCAGATACGCCCCGATCATTGTCAGATGGAAATATTCCGTTTGAAATAGAATTGTCCGGTAGAACATCTGAAGGGTCTTAACCGGCTGGTGGATTAATAATTCCAGACTATATCCGGCTTCCCCAGCCCAGGTGATATAGTTTTCCGTCTCCGACGCATACGCGGTCACAGTCTGGCCGTTTACCAATATCATCGCCGCCACCCAGGCACCGGCTACGCAGGCCGCCGCTGCCGCCCACTGTTTAAAGCCCCCGAACTTGCGGACCGGAATCAGCAGACACAGCCCCATAAATACCGCGTAGACCATTTTGCAGGGGCCGACAGCCGCCATTACCAGCGCCAGCAGCAGAACGTCCCGTCTGCGCACCCGCCCGGCATGATAAGCCAGATCGAAGCAGCTGGCGGTGAAGTAAAAAATCCCCGCCATGATAAAACCATCATAAGAAAAAGAGGCGGAAAGATGCAGTGTCATCGGCAGCAGTGCCGCCCCGAACAGCACTTCCTTGCCAAATGGAAGCCTTTTCATTGCAAAATAGGTAGCGGTAATAAAAAAAACCAGGTTCATCAGCCGTCCCAGGAAAGCCAGCCACAGACTATTCAGGCCAAGAAGCCGCGCCAGACTGATGCCGAGAGCCGGCATCACATAGGCACAGGGGGTCGTAACCACCGGCAGATGGTTGGACAAAACCGTGCTATTGCCGTTCTCCGGGCGGGCTTCTTCCTGCCCCCAAACCCCCTTTTCATAAATCAAACGGTAGGTGTCTTCCGTCAGCTCCTGGCCGAGAACTTTTGCATCTTTTGCTCCGGCTTTATCGGTAGCCAGTTCTCCGGCGGATGTGTGAGCTGCCTGGTAGACCCGTTCGGGATCTTCCAGAAACCAGTCTTCCTCGCGGATTCTTACCTTCCCGTCCTCACCGGTGGCCGGTTCTCCCAGCAATTGGCTGGACAGCCGGTAGGCACTGATATAATGACGTACCTCATCCGGGGCGGACAACGGCGGCAGGATGTACAGATACAAAAGCCCAAACAGGGCGGCGACGATTAAATAGACACCTCCAGCCGCATCCGGCCGGCCATCCGCCGTCCCAGCAGCAGCTCGCCGCCAATGACGGCGGTTATAACAGCCGCCAGCGCAGCCGCCAGATACCGGCCGGTCAGCCACAGATCACCGCTTTCGGCGGCACCGGCGCGGGCATCCAACAGATGAATGACCGCCAGAACAGTCAGCACCGCAGCCCCCACCCAAAGCGCCGGTATTTTGTTAATGCCGGTTTTATGATTTTTCATCATTCCATTCAACCTTTTCCTGTTTTTGTCTGCCATCTTCGTCAAGCTCGTCTAAGGCAATCTTCTGCGCCAGTTCTTTAAGCCGGCTTTCCAGCTGCGAAATCCGCACTGCCATGGAAAAGACCTTAGTCAGCAAAAGAAAAATCACAATCGTAAAGATCAGGTTAGCCGGGGACTGCGTCCCCACCAGATCCGAGCACCAGTAGGCGATCTGGGGAAACACGCTGAACACAATCAAAACCAGGGCGAACAGCACCCAGAAAATAGCATCCTCGATCCGGACTCTGGAACGCCGGATTTCGTGCATCATCACCACCATGGTAAGCACCGACGCACTTACCAGGCAAAGCCGGAACATGATCGTCATAAGGAACCCTCCCGTTTACGGAAATTTTGGATCAAAAGAATTGATACCAGCATGCGGAGCATATATCTGACCGCATTGAACGGGGTCAGGTAGCTGGCGCCCGCCAGGCGCTCCTGCATGGTTGCCGGTACCTCCGCCACCCGCGCTCCGTTTTTGATGAGCCAGGACAGCGTATCCGGTTCCGGGCCGTAATTTAAGCCCCTGGCAAACTCCCGGATCATGCTGCGGTTAAACAGCCGCATACCGGAGGTTGGGTCATGAATGGTAACTCCGGTTGTCAGCTTTAGAGCCGCCTGAATCAGATTGCTCCCCAGCATCCGGACGGATGCCGGTTTTTTTTCCGCTAAGTACCGGGACGCGATAACAATATCATAGCCCTCATTTATTTTATCCAGCATCGGCCGGATGTACTGCGGCAGATGCTGGCCATCACCGTCAAACTGCAGCGCATATTCATAGCCGTGTGTATAGGCATATTTAAGACCGGTCTGAAATGCCCCGGCAAGACCCAGATTGACCGGCAGATCGGCCATCCGGTAGCCCCGCCGGCGGCATACTGCGGCCGTTTCATCGTGTGAGCCGTCATTGACAATCAGATAATCAAACTGCGGGTAGCAGCTGATTAATTTCTCTGCAACCCGTTCAATATTTTTTTCTTCATTATAAGCCGGAATTACAATCAGTAAATTTGACATTTAAGTTTTCTCCCAGTACCCGGGGTTCATGGTCAGGCGTTGAATCAACGGCCGCGGCAGCCGGTTGTAGTGCCGGCCCAGCAGAAAGCCAAGGTATTTACAGCTGCTTATCACCACCAACCCGGGCAGCAGATACCACTTGTTCTGTGCCGCCAGATAGCGTGCCGTCTGCTTCACCAGCTGGATTCCTTCGCCCTCCGCTTTCAGCCCGGCAAAAACTTCCGGATGCTCAGCCTGGGAAACCGCCAGATCAAAGTTGCGCTTCAGCTGCTGGACGGCGCTGTAGTTATGAGAATGATATACCCGGGCCTTGGCCGCGTAGGCGATTCCAGATCCGGCCTTAATAACTCCGGCAGCATAAATCATATCTTCGTTAAAGATGGTCTTTTTAATAAAACCACTCGTCTTGCGATAGTAATCCATCCGGTATGCCGCACAGACATTCGAGCAAAAATAAGTCTTGATGCCAAGCCGGGGCAGATCATCCCTGGTTTTGACCGTACTTTGTGCCGGGTAATTAAAGGAACGTGTGTACCGCTCGATCAGCCTGCAGTCCTTCTGCGGCAGCTGTCTGGCATAGGCGGCCGCCACACGCTCCGGCTTAAGCGCCGTAACCAGGTGCTCAACCAGGTATTCATCGGCTGGTACAGCATCCTGTGTCATACAGATACAGATTTCCGCTCCGACGTATTTCATTCCCTCGTGGCGGGTTCCGCCATGGTCAAATTCCTGCTTTTTAACATGATGAACCTCCAGCCCCACAATTCCTTCATAGCTCTTTTCATCCCATAATGACTGCTCCGTATTCATAATAACAATCTGCGTGACCGGCCAGGTCTGGCGGCCAAGCATCTGAAGCAGCCGGGAAAACCGTTGATCCGGCCGGTATACGGGTATTAAAACCGCCACGGCGGGCTTTTTCTTATCCATCTTATCACACCTCTTTTGCTTCCTTCCAAAGACCTGCCACGGTCAGTATCCCAAATCCGCAGGCCAGTAATATCATCAGCATCAAATATGATACGGCACCGCCGAATATCCCGCTGCGAATCACCCAGGCCGGTGAAATCACCGCCGCCGCCAGGCAGACCAGCGCATATACGATAAAAATCTGCCGCTGCCGTTTCATAATCACCAGACTGTAGTAAAACAGGTTCATCCAGGCATTAAATCCGCCGCCGACAATAATCATGAAAAGCGCCGCCCGGCACTGGGACAGGGAATCCCGCAGTTTGGGATAGAGCAGGCTAAGCACCGGAATTCCAAGCAGCGCCGCCCCGGCTGCCGCCAGCACCGCCAGCAGGAGAATAACCAGAAACAGCCTCCCGATTACCTGCCGGAATACCGTAAGCTCCCGCCGTTCAAAGGTAAACGACAGCTTCGTTAAAAATGGCCGGATAACAAACCCGGCAGCCAGGTTAATCACCGATGTCGGCATAAAAATAGCACCGTATATCGCCATGGCGGCATCATTCATATGGTTTTCAATTGCATATTTGGCAGCTGAAAAAATATAAAAATCCAAAAAAACGGAAAAGAACAGGAGCGAACAGCTTTTGACCAGTCCGGCCATCCGTTCTTTTTTCCAGTGCCAGTCAATATTGTTAAGGGCGCCGATTATGCCCGCATCAAACAGCACCACCCCGAGAATCTGCGCGGCAACCGCCACGCCACAGGCAAAGATCAGCTCGCGCGACCAGTAAAGGGCGGCAAAAAAGCTGCCCACCGAACACAGTGTCCGAAACGTATTGGATTTTCCGGTCAGATACAGCCGGCCGCTGCGCTGGAACTCGGCTTCATAGGTATCTGCAAAACCGTCGATTACCTTATAGCATACCATCAGAAATACCACCCAGGCCTTCTGCGGCGCAAAACCTTTAAACAGGATATAGCCGCTGCCGATTGCCAGCGCCGCCGCACAGGTGATCATCCGCAGTCCCAGATAGTCCCCGAAGGTATAATGCCCCTCCACATCGGTAATCTGACATGGACGGATGCCGAAATAGGCCACCATAAACATCTGCTGGCCAAACGTAGGGAAGGCAAAGGTAAAAATCCCGCCCTGTTCATCACCGACCAGCTGGATTACAATCATGGTAAGTGCCATGGAGGCAAAGGCGTATAAAAAGCTGCCCAGCATGTTCCATCCCATGTTCCGTTTTTCTATCGTCCGGGGATTGTCATTAACAATCAAACGTCGTAATACTTCCATGTGTTTTGATTCCTGTCTGTTCCTGGATGTAGTCCAGAATCCGTCTGTAGTCTTCAATAAAATCCACTTCCGCCCAGAACATTCCGGCAATATCCCGAACCAAAACAGGATATTCCCCGCTCAGGCTGTAAATGGCATCTTCCCACCACTTGCCATGGCTCTGCTGCTCAATCAACTCATTGAGCCGTTTTAAAAAAACCGGGATAAACCGGCTGCTCAGATACGCAATCCCCACATATTCACAGTCCCGCTGGTCTCTGGTCAGCTCTTTGCCGTAGCGCTTCAGGATGCCGTTTTCCGTCCCGAAGAAATAGTCGCCGTCAAGAACCCGGTCGGAATCTCCCAGCATACAGACGTCATCATTTCTGCCCTTGTCCCTCATAAAATCCAGAATCTGCTGGGACCAGAACACATCGCCGTTAGCAATAATGGTATCCTCCTCCGCAAACAAGCCCATGTTAACCGCCATCCAAAGCGAGCCGATGCTGTTGGTCACATCATAAAAAGGATTGTATACCAGATGAATCGGACAGCCCTCCAGTACCCGGATTACTTCCTGATACCGGTAGCCCACAATGACGGTAACCTCCACCCCGTTTTTCAAAAGCATCTCAACCGTCTTGCGGATCAGTGGTTTGCCGCCCACATCGAGCGTACATTTGGGGATATTGGGAATATTTTTACTGATCCTGCTGCCTTTCCCGGCCGCTAATATAAATACCTTCATCGGCAGTCCACCTCGTATAATACGTCCAGAAACGCATTCATATATTGCTCTGCTCCGGTGGATACCCGGATCCAGTCTTTAAGCAGCGGGGCGGCATAGGTTTTGACCAGAATCCGGCGCTCCCTAAGCTTTGCGGACAGCTGATCCGCCGGCAGATTCTTTGGTTGTAAGAAGACAAAGTTGCCTTCCTGAGCCATCACCGGATAACCTTGCTTTAATAGCTCCCGTACCAGCCGGTCTTTGCCCTGCTGCGCCTCTGCCTGCATCGATTGAATCAGCTGCGGCTGCTCCAGCAGCTTTTCGGCAAATTTAACGGCTACGGCATTGACCTCAAAGCTTGGTCTGACATGCCCGACATATTCTATTATTGCCGGGCAGGCCGTCATAAATCCCAGCCGGCAGCCGGCTATCGACAAAAGCTTTGAAAAGGTCCGGATCACCACTACATGATCCCGGATCAGCGCCTGCTTCATAAAGGTCTGCGGATAGAAGTAATGATATGCCTCATCCACGATTATTAGCGCCCCCACCGCCGCTGCCCGGTCGGCTATCCGGTCAAATTCCGCGCCGGTAAGCGCCCGGCCGACCGGGTTATTGGGATTTAACAGCACAATAATATCGGTATCATCATCAATGGCCGCCAAAAGCTCCTCCACCGGCAGGGTATAATCATCATGATACATCACCGGACAGTGGCGCAGCCCGAAGATCTGACTGTAAATACGGTACATCTCAAAGCTAGGCGCAACTGTAACCACCCGGCTTCCCGGTTCGGCAAATACTTCGTACAAGTAACGGATTGCCATGTCCGAACCATTGGTCAGGCACAGGTTGCCGGCAGTTACCGGGCAGCCGCTCTCACTGCTTAAGTAATCCGCAAGCAGTCCCTTAAGCCGGTCCTCCTCGGGATACATCGCCAGATATTCCGGCGTCAGCTCAGCCGTTACCGCAGCGGTAAATTCCGCCGGCAGACCGCCGGGGCTCTCATTCATATCAAGACGGAGAAAGCCGGCTCTGCCCTGCTCCCCGCCGATCCGTACAATATCTTTAACGCATGGTTTTATATACATGGGTATCCTCCTTTAAAAAGCTTAGGCGCCAGGGATAATGGGTCTTTCTTTTTTCGACCGGCGGCAGTTTCATATAGTCACCATACTGGCTGGTCAAAAGCTCTTCGACATTATGCGGAAAATTCAATGTGACATCTTCAAATTTCAGTTTCCGCAGGGGATACAGTTTCTTCTTGTCAATCACATTCCAATACGGGCTGGTATCGGGCAGGAAGGCCATCCGCCTGGTTTTTTTCTTTTCATACCGGCGGCAGACCGCCTCGCAGCGCTGCCGCAGCCACGCCGGTGAAATCCGTGCAAGCTTAAGTCCGTGATTTACCGCATAACAGATCCCCCAGATCACCTGCGCTTTCCGGCCGGTCTGATATAAAAACGGCTTCGGCATGCATCTAAGGATCAGCAGTTTGCTGAAGAACCAGGCTTCCCAAGCCTGCAGATGATAGGCTATTTTGTTGTCGGCCACATTGTCTAAAACATACAGATCAAGGAATATCCCGCAGGGACAGCGGGCATCTTTTAATGCCTCTTCAATAAAAACCGTGCCCTTTTTCATCAGTCTGGTAGTCATCATCGGAAAGCGGCTGTCATACGCTGCATTCAGAGGGATATACCGGTCTGCCAGCTCTTTTTCGGCATATCGCAGAAACCGTTCAAAATCCTTCCGCGGCATGGCCACATCAATATCATCATCCCAGGGAATAAAACCCATATGCCGCTTAGCTCCGATGCCGGTGCCCGCAATACCAAAATACGTCAGCCGGTGCCGGTCGCACACTGCCATGAAATCCTTTAAAATATCAAGTTCTTCACGCTGCAGCCGGGCAAGCGTTTCCGGTTCGTAAAATCTGGGCATTATAAAAACTCCTTCCTGGCTGCCGAAAGTGCCTCGGCGATCACCTTGTCCATATCATAATATTTATATTCTGCCAGCCGCCCTCCGAAAATGACGCCCCTTTCCCGGCCGGCGAGCGCGGCATACTGCCGGTACAGCCCCTGGTTGGTTTCATCATTGACAGGATAGTAGGCTTCCATCCCGATTTCCCATTCGACCGGATATTCTCTGGTAATAACCGTTTTCGGCTGGGTTCCAAATTCAAAATGCTTATGCTCGATGATTCTGGTATACGGGGTTTCCCGGTCGGTATAATTGACGGCGGCCACCCCCTGATAATTCTCCTCATCAAGAACCTCGGTCAGGAATCTAAGGCTCCGGTACGCCAGTTTGCCATACCGGTACTGATAATACGCATCAATCATGCCCGTATATACCACCGTTTCCCCCAGCGCGTTATAATGCTCTCTGTTTTCCAGATAATCGGTTCCTGTCTCTATATCACAGCCGGCAAACAATTTATCAATGATAACATTATAACCGCCGACGGGAATACCCTGATAGCTGTCGTTAAAATAGTTGTTGTCATAGGTAAAACGTACCGGAAGCCGCCTGATAATAGATGCCGGCAGATCCCGGCAGTCTCTGCCCCACTGCTTCTCGGTATAGCCTTTTACCAGTTTTTCATAAATATCCGTACCGACAAGGCTGATGGCCTGCTCTTCTAAGCTGGCCGGGACCCCTGTGACCGCTTTTTTCTGTTCTTCAATGATCGCCTTTGCTTCGGCGGGGGTGCGGATTCCCCACATTTTGCTGAAGGTATTCATATTAAAAGGCATATTATAGATCACACCTTTATAGTTGGCAACCGGACTGTTGGTAAAGCGGTTAAATTCCGCCAGCTGATTGACAAAATCCCATACCTCGCGGCTGCTGGTATGAAAAATATGCGCACCATAGCGATGAACATTAATCCCCTCAATCTCGTCACAGTAGACATTTCCGCCGATATGTCCACGCTTTTCCACAACCAGACACTTTTTACCATGCTTTTTTGCTTCGTATGCGAAGACACCGGCATACAACCCGCTTCCAACCAAAATATAATCGTATTTATTCTTCATATGCTTCTCCCGTTTTTAAACTAACTAATACTATACTATAATTGACAAAAAATGTAAATGTCAGTCATATAGCCACTTAAGTTATATCGCATTATATCGTTGGAATGACGATGGATGGTTTTTGAACTTGTCTGAAAAACAAAGAAAAGCAGATATGTTGGCTGACGGAGCCGGCTTCATTCCAGATCGCCCATGTCGCATGGGCGATTAACTTACATTCTACTCACTCCAAATCCAAATAACGATTGTTCTTTAAGACTTCGGGCCAACTTGGCCCGAAGTTATCTCTGGCTTAGTTTTTGGAACTCCAATTAACATCAAAACTGCCCATATGATTTTCGGCTTCAAATCGAATGTTAATTTTATCTTCATTACTTACTAATTATTATTAGAACAATAAATGAAACTCCGACGGCCCCAATAATTATTCTGAATATATGCAGTAATAAAAGATGATTAAATTCATTTGGCATAAATGTTATGGCGACCAATACAATCGAACATACAGCAGCCCATAGATACGAATTGAGAAATGCCCGATAGTTTGATATTAAATCTTCTAAATCCGTATGAAGTTCAAAAGGTTTCCCATCCCTCACTTTTTCAACAATTAAAAGTTCCTTGTTAAAGCCCCCGGGCGAAGTTGCAACTTGCCCCATGCCCTTTGCATATGGCCGCCATCTTGCTTTACCAAAGGAGAAATTCAGATTGATGTTTTTTGTAAACGTGCGGAAACCCATACTTTCGAGGAATTGACGGTAATTCTTCGATTCCACATAGGACTTGTCGGCGACAAACTCGACAGCATAATCATATTCATCAGGACGACAGCTTTCAAATACATAGACCATCTTGCCGCATTTTTTAAGCCGATAACCTTTTTTCGCCATCTTGTTTAGCCATTTTTCTTGTCCTTCTATGAAATCAAAAAAGTAACGAAAAACCGTTTTCGTCATTCCATTTCACCCCCCCATAATAGTTGAAGCCAAGTGCCATAATTCCCCCATGCGTTTTAATTCTTCTTCTGCCGTTTTGCGTCCAAGATCAGTTATTATATATTCTTTCTTGTTGCCGCTTTCTTCATTTCCTATTGGAGCAATCCATTTTTTCTTTAACAACGTATTGATGGCTCCATATAAAGTTCCTGCGCCAAGAGTTACCCGTCCGTTTGTTTCTTTCTCAATAAACTGCATAATTCCGTATCCATGATTAGGTTTATAGAGAGCTAAAAGAACGAGAAAAGTAGTTTCAGTTAGCGCACCGCCTTTGATATTGTCCCTAATTACAATCACCTCACCCATCATTACGTTTACTGTAATATACAGTATATCACTAAACGTAATAAGTGTCAACGGTCAAACGAAGAAATTTTCATGCAACCTTTTATGCTAATTGAACCCGATCAAAACCAACTGCGCATAATGTAAAGTAATGTTTCTATGGAATTTTAGGGTCTACCGCTAAATGGCAAGCAGGGCAAGTTATCCGGATTAAAACTTTCAGTCCCGCCCCCGGCTTCTGCCACCGTTTCTGCGGACTCGGGGGGGAACTTGAGTTTCTCCCGCTGCCGTTGTTACTGCCGTTGATTGTGTGCCGCTGCATGCTGCCAGCATCCCCGCGTTTTTTTATTAGCTTTATTATAATTATTTTATATTTTTTCATACTTTTTCACATTGCTTCACCACCTTGTTTTTCATGCTCAAAAACGGCGATCCTGATTATCTCAAGACCGCCGCAAGACCGGTATGACTGATATTTAAAAATAATGATAGCGTTTTTGTATCGTAATATTGCAAAAACGACCCTGGCTAAAATCTGTAAAGTCTAAAATCCAGATTTTATCCAGGGTTGCCTCTATCTTGCATTTAAGGGTTCAACAATCTTATACCTCAAACATCAAATCCCCATAGCTGGGAAACGGCCACAGCTCTTTATCAACCATCATTTCCAGTTCATCGGCTGGGGCACGGAGTGCTTCCATAGCCGGCATCACCAGATCATGATAAGCATATGCCTGCGCTTTCGCATTTTCCATGGCCGATGCGTTTTCAAGGATATCGGTTAATGCCGACAAAGCCACCTTCATGTCGGATAACAAGGCAGAGGTTTCGGTCAATAACTCTGTCTGCACACTGACATCAGCATCTGCGCATGCTGTTTTTACGGTGCTTAAGGAAGCGGCAAGCTGAGTAGTATATTTGATAACGGCCGGAATAATCTGCTTTCCTGCCATATCAATCATGGTTCTGGCTTCAATATTGATCGCCTTCGAATAAGCCTCATATTCCACTTCAGCCCGGGATTCCAGCTCTGTTTTTGTAAATACACCGAAAAACTCATATAATTGTACCGCTTTTTCGGTAGTCAGTGCCGAAATTGCCTCCACCATTGATTTGATATTCGGAAGTCCGCGCTTTTCGGCCTCTTCCACCCATGCATCAGAATAGCCATTACCGTTGAAAATAATTCGCCGGTGATCTTTGAGCAGTTTTTTTATCAGATCATGGACAGCCGTATCAAAATCTTCCGCTTCTTCCAGAATATCGGAAGCCTCTTTAAATGATTCCGCTACAATTGTATTCAGAACTGTATTCGGTGATGCAACGGAATCGGCGGATCCAACCATCCGGAATTCGAATTTATTGCCGGTAAAGGCAAACGGTGAGGTTCTGTTTCTGTCAGTAGCGTCTTTGTCCAGATCCGGGAGAGTCGCAACCCCGGTTTTCAGGGTGCCGCCCTGCTTGGAACGGGTTGCCTCGCCGTTGCTGCACAACTGATCGACAACATCCTCCAACTGGTCGCCAAGAAACACGGAGATAATCGCCGGCGGTGCCTCATTAGCTCCCAGGCGGTGGTCGTTACCCACGTCTGCCGCCGACTCACGGAGGAGGTCTGCATGTTTATCCACCGCTTTCAGCATACATGCCAGAACTAGCAAAAACTGAATATTCTCATGGGGAGTCTCGCCCGGATTCAGCAAGTTCACACCGTCATCAGAGGTCAGCGACCAGTTATCATGTTTACCGGAGCCGTTCACACCGGCAAACGGCTTTTCATGGAGCAGACAGGTCAGCCCATGGCGTCCGGCAACCTTTTTCAGAGTTTCCATTACCATCTGGTTATGGTCAACGGCCAGGTTAGCCTGGTCAAAGATCGGTGCCAGCTCGTGCTGTGCCGGTGCCACCTCATTATGCTGCGTTTTTGCGGTCACGCCGAGTT
>Ga0153999_1000317_pt1 | contig 22544 bp, 22 predicted proteins | sample TSNC083MetaG_FD_104675 | JGI IMG/M metagenome (GOLD analysis project Ga0153999, IMG submission 104675) | Attine ant fungus gardens microbial communities from North Carolina, USA - TSNC083 MetaG | ecosystem: Host-associated > Fungi > Mycelium > Unclassified | place: USA: North Carolina, Lumber... | reverse complement strand
AAAAATATGTGCTATTTTTAGTTATGCCAAATACAAATTACGTACAATTCCATATAATCCTGATAATTTGGTTCGGGAGTTTCTACAGGGCGACCTAATTGCTCTACTATGGTGCATGCAAGAACATAATTCGTTACGTTCTTCTCAAAAGTTTGTAAGAAAAAGCTTACAAACCGCGCTGTAGAAACGATATGGTGAGAGGGGAACATCATGGACATTTGGAAGGACATATTGGCAGCACTTAGTGGTGTATTAAACGCTTTACCACAAGGTCTGCTTGCAATGACATTCGGTTTTGCGTCAATTCCTACAGCTTTAGCATTTTTAGTAGGAGCTGTCGGTAGTGCTGCAACAAGCAACGTAGCAGTCATCTCTTATCAAGCTGAGACGATTACGCTTGCTGGTACGATGGGGAAAAGCATGCGTGAAAGACTCTCAATGATCTTTTTCGGAGGGGCTATTTTAACAACTATTGGCCTTTTTGGAGTTTTAGAAGATTTAATTGATTGGATCGGTCCTGTCATTACAACAGGTATGATGGCTGGTGTAGGTATTATGCTTACTAAAGTAGCTTGGGGCATGGCACTTAAAGATAAGATTAGCGGTATTTCTTCTACTGTAGTCGCAATTTTAGTATACTTCGCAACAAAAGATTTAGTATATACAATTACTGCTTCTGTTATTTTGGCCACAATTATTCATTTCTTTACTAAAAAAGAGACGGACGATACACCTGATAAGGCTGTCGCAAAAGAAGGCTTCTTCCGTCAAAAATTACTATTTAATACATCAGTTATTCGCGGTGCTTTAGCACTCGTATGTTTAAATATCGGAGCAAATATTGCTTTTGGAAAAATTAACGAAACAATCGCAAGTAAAGCTGTAAACGTTGACCATTTAACAATTATTAGTAGTTTAGCTGATATGGTATCTTCATTCTTCGGCGGGGCTCCTGTGGAGATTGTAATTTCAGCTACTGCAAGTGCACCGCATGCTGTATGGGCTGGTGTGTTAATGATGGTTCTCATGGCAATTATTTTAGCTACAGGGTTAATGCCTAAAATCGGTAAATTCGTACCAAGTTCATCAATTGCTGGTTTCTTATTCGTTCTGGGTTCAATTGTTACACTACCACCAAATGCTGCAATGGCCTTAACAGGTACTGGAGCTGGTTCTAGTGTTGTTGGTGCAGTCACAATGGTCGTCACTTCAATTTCCGATCCATTTTTCGGAATGCTTTCTGGCGTTATTGTTCAATTCTTAATTAGCCTATTCGGATTCTAATCGGAGGTCATCACATGGAAACATACACATTAAAAATTGGTGATATCACACGTGAATTACCAATAATCTCTTTATCTGATTCATTAAGTATCGCAAGCTTTGTTATTCTTGGTGATACTGAAATAGTCGAAACTTCAGCAACACAATTAATTAAAAAGCTGCCAGAAGTTGATGTTTTAATCACAGCTGAAGCTAAAGGAATTCCGCTCGTTTATGAGTTAGCGAGACAATTAAAAATGCCACGCTACATTGTAGCCCGAAAAAGTATTAAACCTTATATGAATGAGCCGCTTACGAAAACAGTAAACTCAATTACAACTCAAAAGGAGCAAACACTATGCCTTGACGGTGCCGATGCAGAGTTCATTCGCGGTAAACGCGTTGCTTTAATTGATGATGTCATTAGCACTGGTGAATCACTTCACGCGCTTGAAGAACTCGTAAAAGTCGCTTCAGCTAACGTTGTAGCTAAAGCTGCCATTCTAGCTGAAGGTGATGCATCTCAACGTGAAGACATTATTTTCCTAGAGCACTTACCTTTATTCACAAAGTAATAAAACAGCCCAGGCAAAAATACTTATAAACACTAAAAGCACAAACAAATCATAATTTACTTGGAAATTCTGTTTTCCCTACTAATAGAAGACACAATCCAGCATCTCGTTCATGCAGGATTGTGTCTTTTTTTTACTAAATTACCCGTTTGCGGATTCTCGATGATACTTGTTCCACTCCGATTACGACAACTAGAATCATCAAAATAATCATCAATGCTTCATCAAACTTCCTGAGAGACATCGCTGTACTCAATTCAACACCAATTCCACCCGCTCCAACAAGTCCTAGAATGACCGCAGACCTTATCGATTTCTCAATCGAATACAGACTCGTTCCTACAAAAGATGGCAATCCAGCTGGCAAAATTGCTCCAGCAATGATACCGAATTGTGAGGCTCCTGCTGATTCAAGCGCTTCAGCAGGGCCCTTTTCCATTTCCTCAATTCGTTCGGAAAAGAATCTTGCACAAAATCCGATTGTATCTACAGCAATTGTTAGAATACCTGCAAGTGGACCAAGTCCAATGGAGATAACGAAGATCAGCGCCCAGATTAGATCTGGAATCGTACGCATCGCTGATACTGCAGATTTCACTGCTGTCCTAATAAACAAATTGGAACATGTGTTACGAGAGCAAAGCAGCGCAACCGGAATGCTCGCTATAACACCAATCACTGTACCAACAAGCGCAATTTCAAACGTTTCTAATATACGTGCCATAATAGGACCAAATCTTGTCGGATCCGGGGGAAAGGCCCTGGCAATAAAATGCCCCATATTCACAACTCCACTGCCAAGCCTTGAAAAAGTCAGCTCTGCACCTTTCACACCTAAGCCAATAAGCAAAGCAAATACAAGCCAGCCTGCCGATGCAACAAGGCTCGGCCGCTTGAAACGCGGCGGAGCCTCTAGAGAGCGTTTTTCCTTTAACTCATACATATATTAAGCCCCCTCCCGACTGGCTTGATACAATGCTTCTGTATCATAGAACCTTTCCAGTTCACCACGGGAGAGATTCTGACATGCTTCATCTAGCACAAGCCTGCCTTCCTTCAGCATAAGTATTCTATCTCCATATTCAAGCGCGAGGTCAAGATGATGGAGAATCGTTACAACAGTCAACTTCCGTTCCTTCGCAATGTCTGACATCAGCTCCATTATGTACTTGCCTGCTTTCGGGTCCAAGCTTGCAATTGGTTCATCAGCCAATATGATCTCTGGTTGCTGCATGAGCATGCGGGCAATCGCCACACGCTGCTTCTGTCCACCTGAGAGCTGATCTGCACGCCGCGAGGCTAGACAAGCAAGTCCGACACGATCCAGACATTCCATAGCGTCTATCCGCAGTTCCCTTGTCGCAAATGTACTGAACGCATGAAGTGCTGTAGGCACGTTACCAAGTGCGCCAAACAAGACATTTTGAAAGACTGAGAGATTCGAAACGAGATTAAAATGTTGGAAGACCATGCCGATTTTCTTCCGAAGGTCTCTCATTTGCTTACGCTTCAACCTGCTAATCTGTTCTCCCGCAATTGAGACACCGCCCTCAGTTGGCTGTTCAAGTCCTGACAGACAACGGAACAGAGTAGATTTCCCTGAGCCGTTGTGACCCATGAGCATAACATTCTCCCCTTTTACTGCTTGGAATGTCACTTGATCGAGCCCCTTGAATCCATTTGGAAACACTTTCGAAACTTGCTTGACTTCAATCATAGTAGCTTAGCCACTCCTTTCAATTTATTGCAATTCAATGCCAAGCACTTTGTACGTCTCACGCATTTCATCGAAATCCTTGTCCTTTACATCAATCATTTTAGCTGCTTCATATTTATCATTGTCTTCTGATTGCAACATCGCATCTAGTATCTCTTTTTCGTTCTCCATTAGGATCGTTTTTAATTCTGTGCGCAAGCTTTCAGGCAATTTACCGCTTGCAACGAAAGGATCTGCAGGCAGCGGTGGTCCTTCAGCGAGAATACGATAAGAGCCTTCCCCATCTTCTTCTATCATAGAGTCGAAATCGCGCACACCTGTTGCTAGCGCATCAACATCTCCTCCTCGTAATGCTTCGATCCGTGCATCTCCGAGCAGTTCCACTTTTACATCCTTATCCAAATTAAATCCTTCGTTTATTAAAAGAGCACTCGGCCCGATATGACCACTTGTAGATCCTGCGTCTTTCATCGCAATTGTTTTTCCTTTCAAGTCTTCCAAACTCTTGATCTTGCTTTTTTCAGGAACCATGATGACTGTGTAATAAGCATCACGCTGTATACCAGCAAGTGGCTCTGCATCACCATTCGCAGCCTTGATTTGTGCGTATTCAGAAGGACCGGCAAGTACAAGATCGACTTGACCATATTCCATTGCAGTTGCTGATACAACACGGTCAGAAACGGGGAAGAATTCCATTTCGAGACCTGTTAGATCTTCCATTTTACTTTTAAATGGCTCGTATCGCCGTTGCAGTTCTTCCATCCCTTCAATACCTGTTACAGCAAAAGTTAGCTTGTCTGGCCAATCCGCTCTTCTTGCATCTTTTCCTTCAGCGGCAGCCTTATCGATTTCTTTCGCTTCATCTTTACTACAACCGACCAACACCAAGACGACCGCGAATACCATAGATAATAGAATCTTGCCAATATGCCTATTCACCTTGAATTGCCCCCTCTGACTTGTTCTTTCAAATTTAATGGTACAGAGGCTTTGTTAAATTCATATAGACCGTGAGTAAATATTTGTAAATAATTCATGTGTCGCCCAGATTATTACAACATAAAGAGCCAGCCGATTATTCTATGGACTGGCTCTTGTTTGTCTTTTTCATGAACGATGTAGCTTCAATAAGGCCATCGTTGTTTCTTCCTTATATTCATTGTTTTCGATTGTCTGGATCATTTCACCTTGTTTCATAAAGAGAATCTTGTCACCCGTTTCAGCGGCTACATCCATCATATGGGTGGAGAATAAAATAATTGTGCCATTCTTCTTGATTTCATGCAGGATGCTTACAAACCGATCTACCCAATAGGGATCGAGCCCATTCGTTGGCTCATCCATCAGCAGTAAATTCGGTTTCGCCAGAATAGATTGTCCAAAAATCAGCCGCTGGCGCATCCCTTTGGATAAACTTTTTATAAGTGCACTTCTCTTTTCTTCGAGACCAATCATCTCCATAACTTCATCGACCCTTGCCTTACCCACTTTTCTGAAATTCCCGTAAAAGCGGAGAAATTCTATAACTGTCATCATTTCCTGAGCATGGAAGTCATCAGGCATAAAGCCAATCTCCGTTAAATACTCTTCACGACTAAGCCCGAGCCTTTTTCCATTGATATCGGCTGTCCCACTTGAAGGGGCTAGGATGCCTGCAATCATTTGCAGCAAGGTGCTCTTACCCGCTCCATTCCCACCACATAAGACAACACACATCCCTCCTGATGCCGAGAATGAAAATGGGTGAAGGGCAATCTGACTTTTGTACTTTTTAGAAATACCTTCTACGATCAATTCATTCATCGTCGCTTCCTCCACTCAAGTAGAATCATAGACACAAGCAGCATGACTACAGCGAATATAATAAAATATAAAATATTGATTAGCACCCCGACAGGTTCGTTCAGGAACGCAATCAATGCATCATACGATTCACCGAAAACAGAACCGGCATCCAATGATATGACGAAGGAGACACGAAGGAATTCAGCTGGGTTGATAAATAGAGCGAACTTCATAATTGGAGCTACCCAGTTGTAAGGGACTGTTCCCAAGATGCCAATTAGTGCTGTTGGCCAAATCATGATTAGGAAAAACCAAATGATTACAGAAATCGATAAGGCCTGCCATCTCGTCGTAACAGCACATCCAATTGTTATACCTAGAATAAGGAAAAAGAAAATCAGGCTAACCGCAAACAGATAGATCGACCAGAGCCATGATCCTGAAAAACCATATCCGCTCAGAAGACCGATGACCATGCTCGCGCCGTAGCTGAATGTGAACACAATTGTCTGGGCGATAAATTGACCGCCAACCTTGCCTGCTATATAAGATAGAGTAAACACCGGATATGTATTCAACAAATGCCATTGCCCATTTTCCATTTCACTCGCAATCGAGAATGAGCCCAGAATAAGCATGAACAAAGGGATGATATACAGTGCTACATTTACAGCAGTCCCAGTCATGCTATTATAGCCGGACAAGGACGGCACACTGCTCTGCAGCAGGAACAGTAAGGAGAGAACACCTACCCAAAGAACCATGATAGAGTAATAGGAGCGCTGTCTTAAAGTCATGCGCAATTCAGAAAGCATTATATTCAGCATCTCATTTTCCTCATTTCTTTTAAGCTCTGCGTTTTCATAAAAGACGGCCGACATATACTATGTCAGCCGAATGGTTCTTACTTAGGATCTTCCTTGTGACCATTGTCATGAGCATTCTCTTCATCATGTGCATGATCGCCGTGATCACCTTCCATCATGTCCTTGTTCATTTCCCATTTGAAATCTTTGAGTTCATCACCAGACATAAACTTACTACCTTCATGTTTAGAAGCGAAATTTTCTGCTTTACTCTTGTCTTTGAAAGAAACAACATTATAAGCCATCGGTGTTTTTACCGATTTATCATAAACATAAGAAGCCTTATCAACCGGAATCCATTCTTTATCATCATAATCTCTTACGAATTCTCCGTCGATTTCTTTGTCTTTATTCTCATCAAGCCATTTATGCATGCAGCCAATATCATCAAACATTAGGGATTTTCCGCCCTTTAAGACAATTTGCGTCGCAAATTGGTTGTCCGCCACCGCCATATTACAGATCTCACATTTGGCAGTTGCCTCATCAATCTCTGCAGGCTGAACTTCCTTCTTACCACAAGCTCCAAGAACAACAATTAAACATACCAGTACGAATAAACCAGATAACTTCTTCATATTTTTTTCCTCCCAGAAATGAATATTAAAATACTGACAAGCATCATCATAATACCCGCAATCCATAAAGCTGTAATTCCTGTTTCCTTCTTCTCAACCTTGTTGGTCATTGCCATTAATGGCTGTGAATCTGCAAGCAGGGTTTCATCCGGACTTTTCAACATTTTCTTCAATAGAGTTAGACCCGGAGAATTGAAGAAAAGCTTATACGCAGGTATCTCTGAAGTAAGCGCTTGAAAATATGGATCCGCTGCAAATGGAATATCACTGATGCCATCACCATCAGCATCCACCTTGTCAGCTGCATCCCAGTAATTTCCGTCTAATCTGTTCCCTATACTGTCAATGGCCTGGGCATCATTCACGTTGCCAACGAACGTGTTGCGCCAAACCTTATTGCCATCTGATTTTTTGAACTGAATTCCAATAGAGTTGTCCAGCAGTTTATTGCCGATAATCTTCGTTTTTCCTGCATCCTCTGTATAAATACCAATCCTGTTAGCAATGAATTCATTGTTCCTTACGTAAGTGCCCGGTGCTCTGAAAACAAGTAAGCCTTGCGCATTGACATTGCCTTGATTCGTATGGAATCTATTATCCGTCACAAGCGTTCGCTTAGATTCCATAACCATCATCCCTGTCGTATTCTGACGAGAGTCGTTTCTTTCTACAATGTTATCATCCGAGAACATGAGATGGATTCCATACCGAGAGTATTGAACATCGTTGTTTTCAATAAAATTCTTAGGGCTACGCTCGAGATAAATCGCATCTAAAGCTTTTTCAACTTTGATATTTCGCAACGTATTGTCATGCGATTTCCATAAGTCGACACCATTCCCCTTGAATCTTCCAGTAATTCTGCTATCTATGATTTCTGAATCGCTTACATCATAGAGTTTAATACCGAGACGCTCCGTTGTGATGTTTAGCTTTTTCAATAAATGATGAGAACCGCTTACCTGTATTGCTGCATCTTTATCTTCTTCTCCGCAATGCTCGACATTAATATTCTCCAATGTACTGCCTTTTCCTTTAATAGAAATAACAGGACCCGGCTCGCAGGAGCGGATGATCACATCCCCTTCACCTTTCAATACAATTGGTTTGTTGAGGATGACTTCTTCTTCATATTCACCGGATTTCAACCTGACAACTGATCCATCTTGCGCCTCGTCAATTTTTGATTGAATAGAATCCGCGAATGCAGGTGAAACGATTAGACCCATTCCTAAGCTAAAGAAAATCAAGATTCTGGTTATGTTAGACATTACGATCACTCTTCTTGCTTTTTCTTCGAATGGCAGCACATTCGGTTCATCTCTTTATTAACTGCAACAATGGCTGCTTCAAAATCGAACAAATCTCCACCAAAACCGTTCTTAAACTGCTTCGCTTGTTTAGTTGAATCAAAAATGATGAACTGCGGTTGGCAGCAGTTCAGATCGAGCTCAGCATTCATTAAATAAACAGCATTTCTCGCACTAATTGTCGTATCTTTCAAAAAGTCCTTACAAATCATTTGTGAAACGTCTTCCTCAATGTCCTGATATCTTAGAAGTGCACAATGTGCACAGCAAGCAAGCTCTACCTGTTGGTCTTTTCGAATAATCTGAACAACTAACCTAGGCGATGTATTTCTCATGCAATAGACGCAAGAATTGGGTGAAACCTTGTCTTTAATCAAACTGATTCCATTAGATGTCTTCATTATCTTCCGTTCATCAATCAGCCGTTTAAGATCCCGATATATGGTCATCTCCGATACATTCAGCCGCTCACTAAGTTCAGATATACGAAGCATTTCCTCTTGTTCAAGCCATTTCATAATTTTCTCCTGTCGATCGACCGGTAACATAATATCCCACCACTTATCAATTGATATATACAAATTTACTCATTAACAGGTACAAAAACAAGTACGGTATTGTGAACTTTTGAAAAATTTTGTTATAAATTCACACATCTGTAACAAATGTAAATAGCTTTGCTTTCTTCATCAATTCGCTTTATTTCATCCTTAAATAGTACTTTAATCTTGCATTAGCTTAAATCCATAGGCATAATTACCAATACACACAACAAAGTACCTATATCTAAATTAGTAATGAAGGAGTTTCTGTATGAAAAAGAGGAGCATCGCCCGTCGCCTATCCCTACTGATTATCGGTATTTTTACCGTTATATTTGCCCTTTATTCTGTCGTTACAAATGTGATTTCCCACGGGAAAAATATAGCGAACGGCGAGAATTCAACTAATGAACACACCCGTCTCTACGCAGCTGAACTAGAACGTAGTCTAGGACAAATTAAAGATACGCTTGATATATCCAAACAGAATATAGAAGCGATTAACAAGGATGGTCAAGTGGATGCTGCCGACCTGTTATCCATCATGAAGAGCAATTTGGACAACAACTCGCGAATTTCCGCAACAGCCATCATTCTTGAAAAAGGTGCTATTAAGATTGATTCAAAGAAAAATGCAGCTCTTATGGATAAGGACGGTCGTTTCATTCCCTACCTATACAAAGCAGCAGATGGTATTAAGACTGAGAAAGTGACCGGCTATTCAGGTGATGATGCTGATTGGTATACAGTCCCAAAAGACGAGTCTCGAGCAGTTTTGACTGAACCATACAATTATTCAGTTGCTGGAAAAGACGTTAAAATGTCGACTTTCTCGGTTCCTTTAAATGATGCAAATAATCGTTTCATTGGAGTGATAACGGCTGATTTCCCAATCGATTTTGCCGGAGATCTCGTACAAAATATTAAGCCGTCGAATGGGTATGCTGCATTGATTTCAGATGATGGGACCGTTCTAGCACATAGTAAGAATCCAAAGATGAACGGTACGAACATGGCCGATGCTATTGACTGGAAGAAACAAAAGGCGATTATTGACCGCGGAGAAACAGCGGATTTCTATGTTGACTCGAAGACATTTGGCGAACAAGCATTTAACTCTATCTCTCCAATTTCTATTAATGGTCTCGATGAAAAATGGTCACTCCAATCGGTTACGCCAAAATCTAGTATCCTAGATACATTTAATCAACTTTTGAGGATTACGATTATATTCGGGGTTATTATGATTGCACTCACAGGAGCTGCAGCGATGCTCTTTATTTATAGGCAGTTGAAACCATTGCAATATGTTAGAGAGGCCATGGAAAAAGCAGCAAATGGGGATCTAACAGTACGTATAGCACCAGAACAAATTCGTCCAGATGAGATTGGGAGTGTTTCTGAAGCCTTTAACAAAATGGTCAATCAACAAAATCATATTGTGCGCACACTCAAGACCTCAACATCACAATTGAATGGTTCTTCGCATTCTGTGCAACACACATTCGAGGAGGTTGCTGCAGCAAGTGAAGAAGTTGCAACAGCTATTGATGAAATAGCACGTGGCGCTTCTCAACAATCCGAAGATACAGAGAATACAAGTGATCAGATGAATAATCTAGCTGACCAGATTGATACACTTTCTGACCTTTCAAAGAAAATGACCTCTCTATCCGATATAGCAAACGGGTCGACAAGAGACGGGATGCAACAAGTCAATTTACTTAAGGAACAGACAGACACATCTAATAAAGTAAATGATACCATCCAGCAACAAATGGAAGAACTCTCTACGAAGATCAGTGAGATTAATGTTATTACGTCTTCCATTCAAGCTATAACTGAACAAACGAACCTGCTTGCTCTTAACGCAAGCATTGAAGCTGCACGCGCAGGCGAGCATGGTAAAGGATTTGCCGTAGTAGCTGAGGAAGTTCGTAAGCTCGCTGAACAATCTAAGGAACAAACTGCAGTGATTCAGACAACTGTCCAAGATATTCTGAAAACTTCTTCAGAAACAGTCGAAACCATACGCAAGAATGCCAACATGCGTGAGGCCAATGACCGTTCTGTTTCAGAAACAGAATTAGCCTTCAACCGTAACGCCGATGTCCTTGAAGAGCTCGTTTCTACCATTCATGTACTTGCTGGCAATCTCGGTAGTATGATGGATTCGAAAGAAGAAGCCGTCCTCTCATTACAAAATGTTACATCTATTTCAGAAGAAACGGCTGCATCTGCCGAACAGGTAAGTGCCTCTGCTTCTGAACAACAAAGAGAAATGGAACATGTTTCATCTAGTATTGAAGAAATGAATACTATCGCGGGTGAGTTGGATCAGCTCGTTGAACAATTTAAAGTAGATTAAGAAAGCAAACGCCCTTCTCTCAAGAGAAGGGCGTTTTTGTCATTTATGAACGCATGAAATAATCATGTTATACTAAAGACAATCATCGACAAATTTCGGAGGTGTTAATATGGAAGAATCAATTCAAGCTCTTATAGATCATACGAAAACCATTTGTGGACTAGACACATACATACTGAAAACAAGCCATATTTTTCATGATGTTCAAGATGGATACGTCTTTTGCTCAGAGTGGTTACCAAAAGAAACTCCAGTCCAAGAAGACAAAGACTCGAATCCGCTAGGTACTGCAATTATAGAAATCAATTTTCATACTAATGCATTAAAAAGTATTATATTCGTAGAAGGGAAATCCTTCATTGAAGAAGGCAGCCTTCCCGGTAGAGACCGCGACCAGCTGCTAGATTGGATTGAAGAACAAACAGATATGACATATGGCAGACAATTCAAGCTCATTAAAGAAGACACGAATTCATTGGAATTCCAAGCAAGTATTGATAATATGCCCGTTGCCCCGTCAGGTTCAATACGTGTGGAGTTCAATGAAGCAGGTCAGCTAATTCTCTTCTCAGTGAACGGTGTTTTCCCAGAAGAAGCTGAAATGGAGTGGGAGCCTTTTTCACTCACACCTGAAGATACTGAACCAATTACAAAAGGATTACTCACTCTTGTCGATGTTCCAATGGAGAAGAATATGACATGGGTACCCTTCTATCAGATTAAGCCTGTATTTGTAACAAATGATGGTGCCAATACGATTTCAGCAACCGCTATTAATGAACATCCTGTCTATTTCGAGAAAGACATTCTTTTAGAATGGAGCGGAGAAGCAAGCGGTTCTATTGAAAAGCACAAAATTGAGTTAGGTAATAGCGCAGAGCTTACTGAAGCCTTAGAAAATAAACAGCATCCAGATCAGTTACCTATCTCTAAAGAACTGGAGCAGGCATGCATTAAAGAAATCACACGTGTTATGCAGCTAGAATACCCTTCTGGGAGTGGCAAGTGGAAAATCACAAGTATTTATCGTCAGCACGGGTGTATTATAGCCATTGTCCATCATGCAGTGAACAAGTCTGCTGTTCCAGCAAAGGTAAAAGTATTGCTCGACGATTCAGGCAAAGCCTTCAATGTGATTAATAACAAATTCTTGTTCCAATTAATTGCCCACTTTGAGCATGCTGGTCAGCCAAAGCTAACAGCTGATGAAGCATTTAATAAGCTGCAGGAGCATATCACAACGGAACCTGTTTATGCTTTCAATCGTCAAACTGGAAAATACCATATTCACGGCAAAATTGATTGTCCTTTTGTGTTGAATGCGGTGACTGGGGAGCTTTTGAATAAGAAGGATATTCTTTAATAAGAACAGCCTATGCACAATTTGTGCATAGGCTGTTTGTAACTAGACTGTTATACAACAATTATGTGTATTCTGAAAGGTTATCCAGATGTGGATACCTTTCTTTTTTTATCTTATCCACACAAAAAAAGAAGCCTGATTTCCCAGACTTCTAAATTCGTTTCTTATAAATCATCGAATCCGTTCAGTTCACTTGTCTTCGTATATTGACGGGACTTCTGTTCAAAGAAATCGGTTTTTGTTCCGTCAAAATTATCCACATATGCACGAATCCATTTCATTGGGTTCTCCACATACTCTGGATAAATCTCAGAAAGACCCATCATGCGGAGCATCTTGTTAGCGCGATATTTGATATAACCTGCCATTTCGACCAAATCAATACCTTCCACATTCGCAAGTACGTAGCTTGACCACTCAATTTCTAATGCGACTGATTCTTTAAAATGATCATATACCCACTCAATGAATTCTGGTGTATTATATTCTGGGTTCTCAGCAAGTGTTGCGCGGAATAACTCACCGATGAAGCGGCCATGTTCCAACTCGTCACGATTTATATAAGAAATCATGGTCGAAGTTCCAACCATTTTATTGTGTCTTGCTAAATTGTAGAAGAAGGCAAAGCCAGAATAGAAGAACATCCCTTCAAGCAATGAAGTATAAACGAGTGTCTTCAAAACATTCTCGATTGTCGGCTCTTCTGAGAACTCATTGTAATGCTTAATAATGTTCTCATTGCGTTTTAAGAGAACTGGGTCTTTACGTCCAAGTTCAAACGATTCATTTTGTAAATCAAGCGAAACAACTGAAGATAGTACATATGAATAGCTTTCATTATGTACGGCTTCTTGCTGAGCAATGACTGCCATAATCGATTGAACAGATGGATCTGTTGCATATAATGAAAGAAGCAATGCCGTTCTTGTCTGCGGGCCATCCAATGTAGAAAGTAGGCCGATTATTTTCAAATAGGCGTCCTGTTCCTCTTTTGAAAGTTGCGGGAATTGCTTCACATCCCCTGACATATTGACTTCATCCGCTTGCCAGTAGTTCCCGACAAGACGCTTATACATTTTGTACCAATGTGGATAGGCAATATCATTCCAGTTCAATATGCCACTTGATTTGCCACCGAACAGGCCTGTCGACTTGTTTGGATTAAGTGGATCAAGAGTTTTTGCTTTGTTTAGCAGATTCGCCATTTTCCAGTACTCCCTCCATCCATTGTCTCACGAGCTTTTCCTGAGAACCGCGTGGTGATTGTTCAATCTTCAGAACAGGCCACGGACTGTTATAAAATTTAGCCAGTTTATCGGCTGCTTTGCAAAATAGTTCATCGCCGCCAAATTGCGTGTCTCCTGTACCAAACACAGCCACATTCGGAGGTTTATAGCCGACTTCCAGGACAAAGTCTTTCACTTCATCTGGTGTGCTGCCTTTTTCCCATGTAAACGTGCCTATTAGAATATAGCGATAGCGCTCCGGCTCAATTGGCGGGTCCATGCCAATTCGGTTCAGGTGAACATGAAGGCCGCGGGATTCGGCAGTTTCCTGCAAAATCTCCGCGACTTCCTGTGTATTGCTGCTATAGGATAAATAGGCGATTAGCACATCAGCTTTCACACCATTCGCACTCCTCGATGTCGCTTGAAGTCGAACGAACGTAATAAGTTGTTTTCAATCCTTCCTGCCATGCCTGCAAGTGAAGCCCTAGCAAGACAGATGCGCGAATCGTATTCGGTACATAGAAGTTGAACGAAAGGCTCTGGTCAATATGATGCTGACGTGCTGCGTTCTGCTTCACACTCCAGCGCTGATCAACAATATAAGCACTCTTGCGATAAACATCGTACGTATTGTGATTAAGATCTGGTGCTGTGAAAGGAATCTTAAAGTCCTTCTTCTCTTCATTATAGAAAACGTTAAAGATAGGATCGATGCTTGCAGTTGAACCAGCAATCATAGAAGTCGATGAATTCGGTGCAACAGCCATCAAATAACCATTGCGCATTCCGTTCTCACGGACCTCTCCTTTGAGCTCAGCCCACTCTGCTCCAGCATAGCCCTTCTGGTCGAAATATTCACCAGTCGACCATTTACTGCCTTCATACGCCTTGTAAGCACCCTTTTCCTTAGCTAGCTCCATGCTGTTCTTAATTGTAAGGTAAGCAACCTTTTCATAAAGATCGTCTGCATATTGGACAGCTTCATCTGTTTCCCAATGGATGCCTTCCAATGCAAGCAGGTGATGCCAGCCAAATGTACCAAGGCCAATTGCACGGTATTTCTGGTTCGTTAACTGTGTCTGTGGGATTGGCAATGTGTTGATATCAATAACGTTATCAAGCATGCGAACCTGAACTTTAAGCAAACGCTCAAGCACTTGGTCTGGGACAGCACGACCTAGGTTGATCGAGCTCAAGTTGCAGACAACAAAGTCTCCAGCTTTATATTTCTTCACAATTGTACCGTCATCCTCAACGTACTCTTCTAGGAACTGTGTCGGTGACATATTTTGTGTAATTTCTGTACAAAGATTGGAGCAATAGATCATGCCTTCATGTGAGTTCGCATTCTGACGATTCACTTCGTCACGATAGAACATAAATGGTGTACCTGACTCAAGCTGAGATTTCATAATGCGCTTCATAATATCAATCGCAGGTACAGTACGACGGCTCAATTCAGGGTTTGCTACACAAGCTTCGTATCTCGTGCGCCATGAACCTTCACCCTTCTTCTCATCATGGAAGTCTTCAAGTGAGAAGCCCATAAGCATGCGCACTTCATGCGGATCGAACAAGTTCCAGTCACCGCGTGCTTCGACTTGCTCCATGAAGTAGTCAGGTATAGAAACACCTGTGAAGATATCATGAGCACGCATACGATCATCACCATTGTTCAGCTTCAAATCTAGGAATGGCTCAATATCCATATGCCATACATCAAGATAAATCGCGATTGCTCCTTTTCTTGTACCAAGCTGGTCAACACTTACTGCTGTATTGTTAAGCTGTTTGATCCAAGGAACAACACCACTAGACATGCCTTTATAGCCTTTGATCATGCTGCCGCGTGCACGTACTTTACCCATATAAACACCGATACCGCCGCCATTTTTAGAAAGCTTAGCAATATCCGTATTGCTATCATAAATTGACTGTAGGGAATCATCCACTGTGTCAATAAAGCAACTAGACAACTGGCCATGTGCCTTGCCAGCATTCGTCATCGTCGGTGTCGCAACTGTCATATAAAGGTTCGACAATGCCCAGTATGCTTCTTCAACTAACTCAAGACGCTTAGACTTATCTTCATCTTGCATCAAGTACATCGCAATAATCATCCAGCGTTCCTGAGGCAATTCGAACGTATTCTTGTCATGATCTGTTGCCAAGTAACGTGTTGCCAACGTATAAATACCAAGATAATTGAAAAGAAGGTCACGTTCAGGCGCAATTTTGCTGCCAAGCTGATTGATCTCGTCCTGTGAGTACTTGTCCAATATGTTGGTTGAATAGACACCAAAGCCAGTTAATGTTTCCAACAAGGCAAGGAAGCTTCCATACTTATCTGACTCATTATATGCGCGACTAATAGACGCTTTAAGATAAAGCTCCTGCAAATAAATACGGCTTGCAAGGTATGTCCACGCTGTGCTCGCTTCATCAATATTCTCAAGCGCAAGACGCGCAAAAATTTCCAGTGCTTTCTCTTTCGAAACACCTGGTTGCAATGCCCGCAAAGCTTTTTCCTTGTATGCTGATATATCGAGGCCAAGTTCCCCCGCAGTCTGATCAACCAATTGCAATATTTCTACCTGACTAGACAAGACATTCGTCGCCATGAACAAAATCCTCCTTCAATTCTGAAAACCATACTTTATTATTTAAAGCGCTTGTCGCGCTTTGCTCATGAAAAGAGTCGTCCCGTAATACCCTTCAGAACGACAATTTTATGCTATCTCTTATGGGCGCGGCGCAAAGCGGCTTACTCGGTTGCTATGCTTATCCGCACCCTATGGCAGTTGAGCCAAAACACAATATATAGTGGCGTGACTCAACCGTCCGTACAATATATTGTGTAATAAGCCTATCACATCTTCAATTTGTTATCAAACATATTATGCTACAATTTGTTGCTTTAATGTCCGCTCTCTTTTCTTTCAGCTTTACCATTCTAACATAACTCGACAGCTTTTTTACCTTTAAAAAATTATTTTTGAAAAGCCGTTAACCGAGCAAAGAAGTCTTCAATGAATTCTGCAAATATTTTCTCTGTGGGAAGCAGCTCACGTTCACGCGGAATCACCATTCCAACCGATCTGTACACTTGTGGTTCCGTAATTGGTACCTTCACTGTAGAGCGCGGTAAATTGTCAATCAATGTAATTTCTGGGACAAGTGAAATCCCAAGTCCAGCCGATACAAGACCTTTGATCGCATCAATATCTTCACCTTCAAATGAGACAACTGGACTGAATCCATTTTGACGGCATGCCTCAAGAACTAAGTCACGCAGTACAAAACCTTTAGCAAACAAAACAAAAGGTTCTTCACGCAGTTGCGTAAGTGCCAAAGATTTGGCTTCAGCTAGTCTATGATCTGAAGGAAGCAAGGCAACGACTTGTTCTGTAAAAAGAATTTTACCCTTTAGTTTCCCATCTTCCATAGGAACTGGTCCGAGCAGAGCCATATTAATATCACCCTGGATAACCGCCTCCATTAGATGACGATAGGAACCTTGATGCAAATGGAACTTCGCATGCGGATATTCTTTTCGAAAAGCGGAGATGGCTGTTGGCAGCATATATGTTGCCAAGCTGCTTGGAAAACCTACATTAATTGTCCCTCTTTCTGGATCCGTGTACTCAGTAATGATTTGTTCTGCATCTGCAATGACTTTTACGGCCTGTTGCATTTTCACAAGGAAAATTCTACCAATTGGCGTCAATCGGACATTGCGACCTTCACGAATAAACAGTTGAACACCAAGTTCCTGCTCAAGATTCGCAAGCGCACGGCTGACAGCGGATTGTGCAACATGTAATTCGTTCGCAGCATCCGTCACATGTTCACGTTTCGCAACTTCAATAAAATACTTGATTTGCCTTAGTTCCATTTCGTTCACCTCTACAATAATTTAGGTGATTTCATTGTATCATCTCATTTCGGCATCGATTCAATCTAATTTTTATATTGTTAAGATGAATAGAATTTTGCGATAATTACGTTATGTTAAAAAACGTTCAGAATGCTCCGCTGTTCGGTTGGCGGATAGATCACTCTGAAACTAAATAGGGGGAAATCAAATGACTGCAGCTACACAGAATGAACAAACAGTTCGTGAATATATGAATGATGTTTATACAAAAGTGCTTGAACGTAATCCTGGAGAGAATGAATTTCATCAGGCGGTAAAAGGAACATTCGAATCACTCTTGCCTGTAATTGTGAAAAATCCTGTATATATGGAAAAAGGAATCTTAGAGCAGCTTGTGGAGCCGGAAAGAGTTATTTCCTTCCGTGTACCATGGGTTGATGACAGCGGCAAAGTACATGTAAACCGTGGCTTCCGCGTTCAATTCAACAGCGCAATTGGACCTTATAAAGGTGGCTTGCGTTTCCATCCATCTGTAAATGTGGGTATCATTAAATTCCTCGGTTTTGAGCAGATTTTCAAGAACTCCTTGACTGGCTTGCCAATTGGCGGCGGCAAGGGAGGATCTGACTTCGATCCAAAAGGCAAATCAGATGACGAAATTCGCCGTTTCTGCCAGAGCTTCATGACTGAACTCTCCAACCACATTGGTCCAAACAAAGATGTTCCCGCAGGTGATATCGGCGTTGGCGCTCGTGAAATCGGCTACTTATTCGGCCACTATAAGCGCTTGCAAGGCGGTTACCCTGCAGGTGTCCTCACTGGAAAAGGCATCGGCTATGGCGGAAGTCTTGGACGTAAAGAAGCTACTGGTTACGGGACAGTTTATTTTGTGAAGGAAATGCTAAAAGATGCAGGAACAGATTTCGCAGATAAGACAGTTGTTGTATCCGGCTCAGGAAATGTAGCAATTTATGCAATTGAAAAGGCCCAAGAATTCGGTGCGAAAGTTGTCGCTTGCAGTGATTCAGCAGGATTTATCTTTGATAAAGAAGGCATCAAGCTCGATACTGTCAAACAGCTTAAGGAAGTTGAATATGCTCGTATTAGTGAGTATGTGAAACATCACCCATCAGCGGAATATGTTGAAGGTTGCGATAAGATTTGGTCAATTCCATGTGAGATCGCACTTCCATGCGCTACACAGAATGAAATTAGTCAGGCTTCTGCAGAAGAACTTGTCAAGAATGGTGTCAAAGCCGTTGCAGAAGGTGCGAATATGCCATCAACAGAAGATGCAATTCATACTTTCCAAGAGAACGGCGTACTATTCGGACCAGCAAAGGCTGCAAACGCTGGCGGTGTAGCAGTTTCTGCTTTGGAAATGTCCCAAAACAGCATGCGCCTCGCTTGGTCATTTGAAGAAGTAGACGCGAAGCTCCATGAAATCATGGAATCTATTTACAAAAATGCTGTAACAGCGGCAAATAACTACGGCCATCCTGGCAATCTCGTTGCTGGGGCCGATATTGCAGGCTTCCTTAAAGTTGCCGATGCAATGATCGCACAAGGCAATATCTAATTCTTTCTCAACCCGGACGGTCATAGCGACAGTCCGGGTTTTATATATTTTATAAGCATTTGCTTCAATTCTGTACAGCACGAATGAAGTTCATGGATGAAAGAAATCGCCAAGACAACATACATTTTACGTAAGACTGCTACTCCATATTAAGTGTGCTTTTTTGCTAAAACAGATATACGATATACTAATAAACGGGTAGAAGCATTGAAAGTGGATATAAGTTAAGAGGTGGTAATATGGACGACGCAACACAAAACGGTTGGCCGACAGTTCATTACGAAGATGGAGTATTCACCAGACGTGACGAAGAAATTGCAACGGAATTCCCGCTAACCGTAATGATTAATGGCGAGGAATTTGCAACTATCGTTTGTTCACCAACTGATTTGCGTGGTATGGTTATTGGCTTCCTTGCAGCAGAAGGGGCCATTCGCAGCTTCTTAGAGATCAAGCAGATTAACATAGATGAAGCCCAAGGTTTCGCCCATGTCGAATTGACTAAAAAGCTTGTGAAAGCCGAGGTTATGCATTCAAAACGCTTTATCGGCTCCTGTTGCGGCAAAAGCCGGCAGTTTTATTTCAAAGCCGATGTACAGACAGCTAAGACAGTCATGACACGCACACAAATTTCACCAGATACATGCTTGAAGCTAATGAAGGATATGCAACAGGCCTCTGCTGATTTCCAACGGACTGGCGGCATTCATAATGCAGCACTCGCTACCGCTACTGGTGAAATCATAACTGTCAAAACCGACATTGGTCGCCATAACACACTTGATAAAATTTATGGAGATATCTTGGAATACCGCATTTCCATAAAAGATAAAGTGATTGTATTTAGCGGACGCATCTCATCAGAGGTACTACTGAAAGTATCCAAGATGGGCATCGGTATCCTCATTTCCAAATCAGCACCGACAGATCTCGCCTTGGAACTTGCGCAAGACTTAGGTATAACCGCCATCGGCTTTACGCGCGGTCATAAAATGAATATCTACACGCACCCCGAGCGCGTTATTGGTTCAGATTTCTGAGTAGTTTTTATGCCTCAAAAAAGACGCTAGAGCATAGTGCTCTAACGTCTTTTTCAAATCAATCTTCCATGAAATTCCGTGCATAGTATAGACTCTTTTCATCCAAGTCGTGCTCTTTTTTAACCTTTTCCAAATCCCTCTGCTGATCCTCCGTCACGATTTGGAAACTCCCCGAAACATTGGGTGCTGTCTCATCGTTTCTCTTCTTATCCATTATTGAAATCCCACCTTTTTTTAGATTTCGATTTGCTGATAAGTTTAAACTGCGTATATTAGTTGTTCTTAATGTGAATAATCCCCGTATAACCAAATAATAAAACTGAAAAATCACACTTTTAACCCAATTGTCACTGTTTCGTAGCAATTATGAAACTTTAATTATGCTATGATTAGCTCAATAACTTACTTACAAAGGGGTGTTTTTTTGAAGAAAATAGCTTTGCTAATGGGTATTCTACTAATTTCTCTTCTAAGCGCATGTTCTGGAAACACAGCAAAAGAGCAGCCCGCAGAAAATCAATCAGAACCAAACGAAACACATTCTGGTGGCGATATTAGAGAAGAAACTGCTTCTGCTGAACAGCTTCCTTCCTTCTTATCGAGTAAACCCGAGAACATGCAGACCATCTATGCTGCTGCAGCTCAGCATAGAGAACTACTTGAACAAATGCCTTGCTACTGCGGTTGTGGTTCATCTGTAGGTCATAAAGATAATTATGATTGCTTCGTGCATGAGAATAAGGATGGAAAAGTTGTCTGGGATGACCACGGCACGAAATGCCAAGTTTGCCTTGAGATTGCCGCCGAGGCCATTACAGAAAGCCAAAATGGCAAATCTAATAAAGAAATCCGTGATTCAATTGACAACAAATACAAAGAGGGCTATGCAGAGCCTACACCAACACCAGCTGTTTCTTAATAGAGACAGTTGGTGTTTTTTGCATAATTTGTGCAGTTTAACTGCCTAAAGTGAGGGTTATACACGTAATAGAGGTGATTACTATGCTAGAAACGATATCTTGGATTGCACTTGGAATTGGCCTGCTAAGCAGTTTGATTATTATCCTTGATTTATTTCTCCATCCACAGAAAATGGCTATTATGAATCTTGTCTGGCCATTGAATGGATGGTTTTTGGGTCCAGTTGCATTGTGGACCTATTTTAAATGGGGAAGAATCCAAGCACAGAATCTTAATCTAGAAGACAATAGGGGCAAGCCTGCAAAGGTTTTCGTATCTACATCACATTGCGCTTCCGGCTGTTCGTTCGGCGATGCACTTGGCGTACCTATTGTTGTTCTTACCGGCTTCACCATAGCTGGATGGACTTTATTCACGCACTATATTGTCGAGTTCATTCTTGCCTATATATTTGGCATTCTGTTTCAATTCGCATCGATATATCCAATGAACAAAGAACAAGGAAAAAAGAACGCATTAATCGCATCCTTAAAAGCAGATACAATTTCATTAATCACGTTCGAAATCGGTATGTTCGGCTGGATGGCCCTTGTTCACTATGTAATATTCACACAGCCACCGGAACCAACAAGTGCTACATACTGGTTCATGATGCAAATCTCCATGATCCTTGGCTTCCTAACCAGCTATCCTGCTAATTACTGGCTTATCAAAAAGGGGATAAAACATGCGATGTAAGATTTTTTAAAGTAGCTGTTCTACAGTTACTGGCAAAAAATAAAAAATCCCGTTGTACGGCTTGTATAAGCGCACATCGGGATTTTTTATTATTTATTCATATCCGCAAAGAAGTCTCCTAAAGGATCGTCTTCACTCTTTTCTTCGGTAGGTTCAGAACTCTCATGTATATCTTCGAACAAACTATCCATGTCTAGATCATCCAAGGAAGCTTCAATCTCTGCTTGCCTGCTAACTGCCGTCTCATCATTTTCCAAAGAAGGAGTTAAAGGCTCTGCTTCAAATGTTGCTGCCACTTCAGGTTCCACATGAGCAGGCGGCTCCTCCACAGGCTGTTGCCACTGCGGTTTATAAACCGGCTCCTCCTGTAAATAGAGTGCCTCATCTATCGAAGTCGACCTGCTGTTGAGTGACGCAAGCAGACTTGTTGCCCGAATTGGATCGCTCAACAACTGGTACAGGATCGTCCCGAGAAGCGCCTCGGAATGTTCGTGCTTGAGCCAGCTTTTCTGCTCTTTTGTGAGGGCTTTCGGCATCGGGATCGTCACTGTTTCACGTCTTGTTGCGAATGTTTCATTGACACCTTTCAGGACAAATTGGGCAATACGGCTTGAGAAATTGCGACGTTCCGCTTCTTTCAACGCCTGCAGCTGCTTCAACAAATAGTCCGGTGTATCAGATGGAACACGAAATGTAATGGACTGTCCCCTTTCAATTGCCTTGGACCGTTCACGCATGCTGGCTCACCTTCTTATTTTTCTTTTACTGCTGTTCCTGCTGAATCTTTTTT
>Ga0153999_1000316_pt1 | contig 22579 bp, 26 predicted proteins | sample TSNC083MetaG_FD_104675 | JGI IMG/M metagenome (GOLD analysis project Ga0153999, IMG submission 104675) | Attine ant fungus gardens microbial communities from North Carolina, USA - TSNC083 MetaG | ecosystem: Host-associated > Fungi > Mycelium > Unclassified | place: USA: North Carolina, Lumber... | reverse complement strand
GACTCCTGGTTAGCAAAAGAAAAGCAAATTGCGTGGTATGTCGGTGGTGTATGGCGCTTTGTAGCACCTTATGAAGGAATGTGGTTTTGGTCAGCAGCCGATGCAAGGGACTATGTATATCATAAAAGTGACTGGATTGCTAAATAGAGTAGCATTGGTTAAAAAGGGGGCGAAAAACCAGATGGAATACACACAAATAGAGCTGCGCATCATGGCTTTATTTTCCGCCATAGGCGCGGTTTTTTCTTTTTTAGTAGGTGGCATAGATAGTTTAGTTACCGCACTCTTAATCTTTGTAGCTTTAGACTATCTTACAGGATTAATTGCTGCTTGGAAGACGGCGACACTCAATAGTCAAAAAGGGTTTGAAGGGATAAAGCGCAAGGTCGTTATGCTGGTGATCGTTATTATGGCCCACTGGATTGATGTGAGCATTTTTGGCGCCAGTACCTGCCGGTCGATGGTCATCTTCGCGTATTTGGGCAACGAAGGCTTGAGTATTATTGAAAACTTGGATCGCATGGGGTATGGCGAGTATATTCCCGTTTTTATTCGGGAGAAGCTGGTGCAGCTAAGAAGGGAAAAAGAGTCTTTGAATAAGCAGTGAGGAGGAACGGGAATGCCTGATTTTAGGGGGAATTCGTGATGCGTATCGTAATTGACAGCGGCCATTCCGGAAGTCCAGATCCGGGTGCGGTTAACGCCAATACAGGGCTGAAAGAGTCGGATATCACCCTGATTGTCGCAAAACTTGTTGAACAATATCTATGCGCCGTGGGGTATGAGGTAAAATTGACCCGGACAAAATGGGAACAAGCAGAAACAGATGATTTAAGTTATCGGACAGCTCTGGCGAATGACTGGGGCGCCGATATTTTTATTTCCCTCCATTGCAACAGCGCGGCAAACAAGAGTGCGAAAGGTTATGAAGTTTGGACTTCACCGGGGAATACACGCGGCGATAAACTTGCGACCTGCATATTTAAGCAAATTGCCGGAGAGTTTCCTGACCGGGTCGGCAGAGTCGATTATTCTGACGGTGACCCTGATAAGGAAGCTCGTTTTTATGTGCTGATGTATACCGAGGCTCCCGCCTGCCTGGTGGAAATGGCCTTTATTTCAAATGATGAGGAAGCAGCCTTATTGGCCGATGATGTCTGGCGGGGCCGGTATGCGAGAGCGATTGCGCGGGGCGTGACCGATTATGCGGCATTGGAGGGATGAGGTGTGAGTCAGGAGTCCCAAACGTGGAAGACTGCCTTTAAGCAAAACAAGTGGCTTATGGTTCTTGCCGTTTTTTCCTTCCTATTAATAAGCGTAGTTCCTTTCTGTCTGTGGCAGCGTACACGACAGGCAGAGGAAAAGTATCGTCAGGCGGTGGTGGTGCAGCAGGAGCAACTAGAGCAGACAAAGGCGTTAAGTAAAGCCCTTCACATTTCGCAGATGAACGCTAAGGAGTTACAAGCAGCTTATGACGAAATTAAAACTGAGACACCTGTTGCCAACTTTACCGTAAAGGCACTTTCTTTGGAAGCTGCAACTGAGCAGATGGCGGAGCGGATCAAGAGGCAGGATGCGGCTTTGTCGCCAGCCGCACTGGAAAAAGCCGACCGGACGGCTGTGATTAAAAACGATGAAGAATACAAGGTGGACGTGTTGAAGATTAATCTGGACAAGTCCTGGGAGTTTTCCGCAGGGGTGGGCTGTCACCACGGAGATGCCTATATTCCGTTTGGCGTGCAGCGAAACTATGCGCCGCATAGGGCTGTTGCGGCTGAAATTCATCTGGAGTCGGAGGACTTGGCCAGGGGAAAAATAAAGACCTCCGGCTGGGAGGTTAGGCATGTTTGGCGGTTTTAAAGGGTTTTAATTATAATAGAAGAATTTAAGCATTATCAAAGGCGAATAGGTGATTTTGTTACCGATAAACCTGTTCAGATTACTCGAAACTGCTTCACATCTACATGAAAGTTGTGTTTTACCCAGGGGAAATGTGCTGTGTATATGTTCTCGTTTTACACATGCTTACGGCAGTAAATTTCCTGCAGGAATGCATTGCGTTATTAAGGTTGGCCCAAAAGTCAACCCGCATTGGACTATCGAGATGGGAAATAGTTTAAAGGAGAAAAAGTATGAGCTATTACATCAAATATCCATCGAAAAATGCTAACGTTACAGAAATATGGTCTGCCTCACGATTGCCATTTGAACCTAAAGGCTGGCTTTACGATATGCGGGAGGAACTAAAAAGAGCTATAAAAGAAATAAGCTTGGATGATAGCAGGATATTATCGGCTGTATATATTTCTCAAAATCAAGGCTTTTGCGATATAGAGAATATTCTAATTTACAATGTGGGACCAGGTGTTTTTAAAGATATTTGCAGGAATGGGTTACTATTGGAACGAGGCTATCAAAGGGTTGTTTCGCCATCCGGGAATCAGGAATCATATAGTCATTATCAAAGCTATTCTTTGGTCGGAAAAAGACAGGATCCTTTATATTGGAAGGAAAAACGTGTACTTGCTTCATGGAAAGGAATCTTTCTAGAAAAAATGCCAACTAAACCACATGATTACTGGCGACTTATGAAAGAAAATCAGGTGTTTGTTGCTGATGCGGCTCATAACGGAAAATACGGTATAGAAATAGTGATGCAACTTCCGGTTAATTCGAGTAATAATTTTGCAGGACTAATAAAGCCGATGTTGGACGGTATCATTGCGGCATTTCATTCTTATAGTGGAAATGATCTGGTTGAAGTATCTAGGCGATTGGCCTCTGTGCTTCCTGTTCAAGCAGAAGGAATTTCTGCTATGCTAATTGATAAAAAGATAGATGTATTGGGGAGTCGGTCTGTAGTACGTCCATATCGTAATTTTGTACAATGGAATCCAGCAGATGATAAATGTATGGTTATAAAATTGGTGAATAACTTTATTTCGGAAAACCGTATTATAATGGACGGCAGAATATTTGTCATCGAATAATATAAGCGGTTTGTGTAAGGCGGTTGTCTGTTAGGGCAACGGTCTTTTTCAGTCTGGCTTATGCTAGGGTATCTTCTCCCAGCGAAGCGCAAGGGAGTCGCCCAGAAATCATCTATTAAAGGGAGGTCACTGAAAAAGTCGTATATGATCTCTCTTGTGTTTGGATCATTAATCTCCAGCACAATACGGCCACTCTCGGGAAAATCCCCAAGCCTGTCAGTAGGGGACAGTAACTCATCGGTAAATTTATCGGCATAAAAAACTGAATCGCGAGCGATATAGCTCCATACGGACTGTCAATCGTCCATCGCGGTTTGCGTCCAATAAACGTTCATTGCCTTTTTGCCAGACCTTTACGGACTTCACCAGTGCTGTAGATGCGTCCGGCGTCAATGTCCGCCATTGCTTTGTTATGCTTATCAATAATGTAAAGTCTGTACATGATTTCTTCCATTGTAACGCTGTCGGACATGGTGCGGATAGTATCAATAACTTCCTGTTTGAGCATTGTAATCACCTCAGTAAAACTATACCATGATTTGCGGATTTTTCAATTAAGACATCCCGTTTGACCGAATAAGGGAGGGTATCTTCTTCTGCAAAACTGAGAACAGGACAGGGGGTTTGGCTACCGCCACAGATGTCAGCGCATTTGTAATGTGGAAAGAGTATTACTTGCTATTTGTCTGTAATTAGTTAATATATAGTGCTAGGTGGAATTTAAAAAGCCGACGTGACCTGAGAGTGTTGCCACACTCCCAGGCTCGCGCAGGTGAAATGAACACCTACACGAGCCTTTTAGCGCATGTGTAGGTCTGTAGTGACCTGGTGTGCGCTTTTTGATTTCCCCGCAAAAAAACTCTGTCCGTTTCTTTTCCGCCGTTGAGTCGGCGGCGACTTCGGCGCGGCGTGAATATCAGGGGGGATGACCAATGTCAGAAGAAACAAGGGTAAACCGTATGCTGACCGTCTATTATCATTACCAGAACAATAAGCAGGTGCCGATTATCCGGCTGCAAGGGAAATGGCTCCGGCAACTTGGCTTTGAACCGGGCGACAAGATTACAGTGGCTACAAGAAAAGGCATATTGCTTGTCAGACTTATTCCTGATGCCGAATAATTGGTGCATGCCAAATATAAATATGTGGGGATTTTTGGCGACTTGGCATCACCGGTACCAAGGACGAGCGCCCAGACTTTCAGCAGATGCTCGCATTGGCCAGAGCCGGAGAAAATACTTAAAGCTCACAAAGTCCTAGACGTAATTGGCATGGTAAAGTCGGTAAATCAACTTTATCTGGTAGGCATACGTATCTTATCTCCTACAATTAGTTAAGCTGCCCGTCATTATCCGATATAGGCACTGTTCCAATAAGCCATTCTTTGAGTTTGGAGTAGCGAGGCTTATTTTGCTTTTTCCCTTTAACGGCAATGCTCAGCGCTTTCTTTTGCCCCACAAGGATAACTAATTTTTTGCCTCTCGTAACTCCGGTATAGATTAAATTGCGCTGCAACATCATAAAGTGCTGCATCATGACTGGAATCACCACAGCTGTGTATTCAGATCCCTGGCTTTTATGGATGGTACACGCATAGGCCAGGACAACTTCATCCAGTTCATCGAATTCATAGCTGATATCCCGGTCGTCAAAGGAGATGATCAATTCTTTGTCCTCAGGACTGATGGTTTTAATAAAGCCAACGTCACCGTTAAAGACTTCTTTTTCATAGTTGTTTTGCACTTGCATGACTTTATCACCTGCGGCAAAGGTGATGCCGAATCGTTCCACTTTTTCGGCGGCTGAAGGATTGAGGACCTTTTGCAGTTCGATATTTAAGGATCTTGCGCCGATACCACCGATATTGGCAGGGCAGAGAATTTGAATATCCTGAATCGGATGGTAGTGCCAGCGGTCAGGAATCCGGTGTCTTACGATATGCACAATCTTTTGAACAGCAGCTTCCGGTGTTTCAGCATTCACAAAAAAGAAGTCTCCGTCAAGCTGGTTGGATAGATCAGGCATATCACCGCTGTTAATGGCATGGGCATTAGTAATGATTTTACTGGTTTTGGCCTGGCGGAAAATTTCGGTCAAAGTGACAACTGTAAAGAACTGTGATTCGATAATATCAGATAAAACTTGTCCTGCTCCGACGGAAGGCAATTGATTGACGTCACCGACGAAAATGACAGAGGCTGTTAGGGGTACTGCTTTCAGTAAAGAATGCATGAGTTGTGCATCGACCATCGAGGTTTCATCAATGACTAGCAAATCGCACTCGAGCGGGTTAGTGTTATCATGTTTAAACCGTCTCTCCGCAGGATCGAATTCCAGCAGCCGGTGAATGGTTTTGGCCTCGATACCAGTCGATTCGGTTAAGCGTTTTGCCGCTCGTCCTGTTGGTGCGGCTAACAGGATCGTAAGTTTCTTGGCTGCTAAAATCTTTAGGATCGAATTAACCAAGGTGGTCTTTCCAACACCTGGGCCGCCGGTGATGACCATGAGTTTGGATTTCAGAGCCATCATTATAGCTGTTTTTTGACTTTCAGCCAGGGTAATGGCAAGCTTTTTTTCTACCCAAGGAATTGCAGTATCGGCATTGATGTCTCCCCAGGAAGGCACACCTAGCGACAAAGCTTTAAGCCGGAGGGCAATTGATTTTTCGTAATAATAAAGGCTAGGGATGAATAGGCAGTCTACACCCTCAATGGTATCGGCCATTATGCCTTGCTCTTGTAGTTCTTCTGCAATAGCTGTTTCAATAATTTCGACAGGAATATCAAGCAATTGCGCTGCCTGAGGCACTAAGACTGCCTTCGGAAAGCCACAGTTGCCATTGCCGACTTCTTCAAATAAAGCGTGGCGTATTCCGGCCTTAGCGCGGAGGAGTGAAGTTTTTTCAATCCCCATTTTTTGCGCAATCGTATCGGCTGTAATAAAACCAATGCCATAAATGTCTTGCGCCAGGCGATAGGGATTCTCCTGGATCAGGCTAATAGCCTCATCGCCGTACGTTTTATAAATGCGTACCGCCTTGGATGTGCCAACTCCATTAGCATAAAGAAACAGCATGATTTCCTTGATTTTCTTTTGCGCTTCCCAGCCTTTTATGATCTTTTCACTGCGGACTTTGCCGATGCCATCAACTTCTTGCAAGCGTTTTGGTTCAGTTTCGATGATCGTAAAAACATCGGCGCCAAAGGCTGCTACCAAACGTTCACCGTAAACGGGTCCGATTCCTTTGATTAAACCGGAAGCTAAGTATTTTTGTATTCCTTCCAGGGTTGTCGGAGCCGTTACCTTTAAGGACACAGCAGCTAACTGCAAACCATATTGCGTATCGTTCTTCCAGGTGCCTATAGCTTCTATATATTCACCGCTCAAGGCTAACGATGCGTAGCCGACTACAGTAACTAAGTCACGAAATCCCTTGGCCTTTACGCGAAGCACACAAAAGCCGTTATCCGAGTTATGATAGGTAACTCGTTCAACAGTGCCATTGACAAAAAAATTTTCTTCGGATTTCGTTTCCATAGTGCTTCTCCAATGCCGTAATGTATATCAACAAATTCTCCGGCGAAGCTAGTATTTCCTTGTGCAAGGTGGATTCTATTCTTGACTTTACGAGCTTCTAACCTGATGAAAAACTATCCCGATACGGATCGGATAAGAATCGGTAGCTAATCTGGCTTAGTTGGAGAGTCTCGAAATATAATATTAAAATGGTTTTGCCGCAGTATTATTGCTGTGGCTATTTTATTTGTCTATTTTACCATAAGGAGGACTTGGCGATGTTAGTATATCCGGTGGTATCAAATGAATATGAGATAGCCAGATGTATCATCAAGCACATGCTTCAGAAGGGCCTGATTTCTAAAACAGAGTTTAACAAAATAGATGCTGAAAATAGACGGATATTTATCGGAGAAGCAATGCCCAAATGACTTGCTATTACGGGCTTTTAGAGCTAACATTACCTACCTGCTAAATTACTGAAGGTAGGTAATGTTTTTTTAAAAATATAATATATTTCCGCGTTCCTCAAATCGCGGATTAGGAAGGAGCAAAGCATGAAAACAGTAACAATAATTAAATCAGCTCCAGGATTTGATGAAGCTGGAAAAAGAATAAGCAAGCTTCGTGTTTGCGCATATTGCCGGGTTAGCACGATGCACGAGGAACAACAGAATTCCTTTGACGCTCAGATCCGGCATTATACTACCCTGATTGAGAACAATCCAGATTGGAAGGTTGCCGGCATCTATGCGGATGAGGGGATATCCGGCAAGAGCAAGAAAAACCGGACAGAATTTCTGCGAATGATCAGAGATGCTGAAAACCGTAAGCTGGATCTTGTAATCACAAAGTCCATCAGTCGCTTTGCGAGAAACACCGCCGACTGCATTGAAACGGTTCGGCTTTTGAAAAGTTGGGGTGTCGGGGTGTTTTTTGAAAAGGAAAACATTAATACTTTAAGCGCTGAGAGTGAGCTTATTCTTACAATTTTAAGTTCTATTGCCGAAGAAGAACTAATATCTACGTCGCAAAACATTCGGTGGTCTAATCAAAAGCGATTCAAGCAAGGCAAGATGCATTTAGTGACAGAACGATTTATGGGGTATGACAGAGACGGCAAAGGCGGACTTGTCATTAATGAAGAGCAGGCGGCTATTGTCAGAAGGATATTTAATGAAAGCATATCCGGTAAGGGAGTAACGCTCATTGCAAGAGATTTAGAAGTTGCTGGAATTAAAAATGTGTCAGGCAGTATCCGTTGGCAGCCTTCGGTTGTATTGGGAATGCTTCGAAATGAAAAGTATGTCGGTGATGTCATACTGCAAAAAACAGTTACCGCCAATAGCATTACGTTCAAACGAAAGGCAAATGAGGGTGAGGCTCCGAGGTATTACATCAAAGATAATCATCCGCCGATCATTGAACGGGAAAAATTCGAACTGGTTCAAGAACTGCTTGCCGAACGCATACGTGGGAAAGGATATAGTCCGGAAATGGCGTGGAAATACCAGACTAGATACCCGTTTAGTCACAAGATCGTATGCGGCAGCTGTGGACGAGGTTTTAGGCATCAGATTCATAATTGTTCAAAGCCGTCCAGGCAGGAATTCTGGGGATGTGCTAACTACATTGAACGGCGAGTGTCTACCTGCGATATGCGGCCCGTCAAAAACAACACGCTCGAAAGACTTTTTATTCGGGTCTTCAACAAGCTGCTTGTGAATCGGTATCTTCTAACCAACTTTTCCACCACGCTTAGAATGGTCAGCCATGCCAAAATCGGCGGTGGCAAACTGGACGATATCAATGCGGAAATTGACGGTTTGTTAAAACAAGAGCATATCTTGCTTAAGCTATATGAGAAGGGGGTGGCTGACAAGGTTATTCTCCGCATTGAGCATGAAGAGTTAATAGGAAAACTTGGCAGGCTGAGAGTAGAAAAAAACAACATTATTCAGCAAATCGAAGGTCAGGATGAGCGGGTAAAACAAACTGATGAACTTATATCACTTTTTGATGGGATAGATACCCTGCTAGAGAGTTTTGATGAGGTACTATTTGAAACCATCGTGGACAAGCTGGTGGTCAAGGAACGGGAGTGTATCGTGTTCTGCCTGAAAAATGGCATGGAGCTTGAGGAACGATATAAATTGCAGCGTGGCGACGATAAGGTGTGAGGTGACAAAGATGGCGACAATTCCTTTGTATCCATACGGCTACAAGCTCAATTATTTGGGTAAGAAAGAAGTACATGAAGAACGGGCGTCGGTTGTCCGGCTGATTTATGAAAAATACATCGGGGGTATGAACCGCTATGCAATTACTTGGTACCTGATCAATCATGAGATTTTGCGTCCACGCGGAGATTCTTGCGCCTGGCAATACAGCATGGTCTCGAGGATTTTGGCGGATGAAAGATATTTTAAAAATGATAAGTACCCCCGGATTCTCACTAGGGACATATTTGAAGCGGCTCAGGCAGTACGAAACAAAGAAAAAGAAAAAGCGATTGCCACACGGCATGTAAGCTGCAATGACAAAAGAGTGTATCCATTTTCTAGATTTATCCAATGCGCAAGCTGCGGCAGCAATTATATTCGAGGGTTGCAAAGGAAAAACAGTCTTACAAGAAAAGCAAGCTGGCGATGTTTAAACTATAAATTGAAAAACGAGGGCAAGTGTAGGGCAAGCGGCAACATTTATGAAGAGATGCTCGAGGTGGTTTGTATTGAAGCTTACAACAAGATTCAGCGTGAGTGCCTAAGTGGGAATTTTTTTCCTGAAACAAAAGGCTACCAATCTGATTCAGATAAATCATTAGAAATATTGATTTACGAATCGATTGATCAGATGAAGAAGGCCGATGAGAATAGGCTGCTAGAATTGCAACATGACTTGGATATCTTAATAAACAAGCGGACGTCAGCGGAGTGGGAGACGGCGCCGCTGGATTTGTCAAATTATGAAACTGAGAAAATTAAGAACCATTTTGCCCAAAATCCGATGCCGATGACATTGTTGGAGATTGAGCCCTTCAAGGCGGTTTTTGCTCGCATTGTGGCTCTTGAACCAGGGGAACTAAAGCTGATTCTTAAAAATGGCAATGAAATACATCAGAAATATAAGCCGATGAGGGGACAGGTGAAAAATGCGAAAGAAAATAGAGGTTATACCTGCAAAGCAGATAAAAGAACTTAGGGGACTTGAGCCGACTGCCAAAACAAGAGTATGTGCTTATTGCCGGGTTTCTACGGATAATGAAGATCAATTAAGTTCGCTAGAAGCGCAAATCAAGTTTTACTCAAGTTTAATCGCCAATAATCCTGCCTGGGACTTTATAGGCATTTACGCCGATGAAGGGATCAGTGGTACCAATACAAAAAAACGGTTTGAATTCAATAAAATGATTGACGACTGCATGGCAGGAAAGATTGATATGGTCATGACAAAGTCAATCAGCCGTTTTGCGCGGAACACCCTGGACTGTCTTCAATATGTGCGTCAGCTTAAGGAGAAAAACATTGCCGTTTTTTTTGAGAAGGAAAATATTAATACACTGGATGGGAGGGGAGATTTGCTGATAAGCATTATGTCGTCGCTCGCCCAGGAAGAAAGCTCTAATTTGTCAAAAATTACTCGCATGGGTATAGTATACCGTTTCCAGGAGGGGAAAGTTTGGGTTAACCATAAGTGGTTCCTGGGTTATACCAAGGACGAAAACGGCAACCTAGTAATCGTTCCTGAGCAAGCCGAAGTAGTAAGGCGGATATATCGAGAGTACCTTGAGGGGAAAAGTGCTAAAAGCATTATCAAGGGTTTAGAAAAGGATGGAATCAAAAATGGCGCAGGACATAGTAAATGGCATGATACCAATATCTATCAGATCTTGAAAAATGAAAAATATACAGGTGATGCGTTGCTGCAAAAGTCATATACCGTAGACTTTCTTACCAAGAAGCGGGTGCGTAATGACGGCTATGTTCCTAAATATTATGTTGAAAACAGTCATGAGGGGATTGTGACTAAAGAAGATTTTGCAGCGGTTCAGGTGGAATTTGCCAGAAGGAACAGTTTACGAGGTTACTCTAAAACAGGTAAAAGCGAATACTCCAGCAAATATCCGTTTTCAGGGAAGTTATATTGCAACAATTGCGGAGCCAAGTTCAACCGACAGATTTGGGGTGTCGGAAAGTATAAGAAGGGTGTCTGGATTTGCGCCAACCATAGAATGAATGGTGAAAAGGCTTGTTCGCAGAAGGCGGTAATAGAGCGTAAGCTGGAACGGGCCTTTGTAAGTACTATTAACCAGGTCATTGGCAGCAAGGAAATATTTATGGAAAGACTCTTCAATAACATATATAAGAGCCTTGACATGGTTGAACACGAATTCACCTATGAACAGGTAAACGAGCGTCTGACCGAGCTTCAGCAGGAGATAATGAGCTTGGTTCGATTAAATGCAAAGACAGGACTTGATATTAGAGCATATGACGAAGAATATGGCCAACTGACAGCGGAGATCGAGAGGCTTAGGGGAATGCGGCAGAAATTAATGGATGAAGAGGCTCGAAAAGCTATTCGAATTCAGCGGATTGATGAATTGAGACAGTTCATCCAGGAACAGTCTTCGCCGCTTGAGCGATTTGATGGAGACCTCTTCCGAAGGTTAATCGAGAAGGTCAGTGTGAAGTCTTTGGTTGAGGTGACCTTTGTTTTCAAGACGGGGGTTGAGGTAAGGGAGGTGCTGGGGTGATGCTTAAATAGACTGTTGGCAATAATAGGTATACAATTGTAGTGTATAGGTGTATCTATACACTACTTTTTATTTCTGAGGTGCTATATGCCTAATACAAGTTGGTCAATTTTAAATAACCTGCAACTTGGTAGATATGGGGAATATTACGCGAAGATGGAATTTGCTTCGTATGGCTTTGAAGTGTATACAGCAGAGGTTGACGACCATGGAATTGATTTTATTGTAAAGAGTAAGGATGGCAGTTTTTTTGAGATTCAAGTAAAGTCTGTGCGTCAGACCGGCTATGTTTTTATGCAAAAAGAAAAATGGAATATAGATAATTCGAATACCTATTTAGTACTGTTATTATTTAAAGATGGATTTTTGCCGGAAATTTATCTTATGCCTGCTACTGCTTGGAAAACTCTGAATGCCTTGCTTAGTGATAAAGACTATGAAGGTTTAAAAAGCAAGCCGGAATACGGTATAATTTTATCAAAGAAAAACATGCAAATCCTGCATTTGTATAAATTTGAAGACGTTCTACCTCAATTGATGAGGTAGAGAATTCAAACGGAGGTGCATAATGGGCAGCTCATATAGAATCTGTTGTAAGGAATGCGATTATGCAAAGAGCTTTATAGTCGGAATTGGGATGATGTACAGCCCACTAAATCTTATTGATGTTAACAGCGAGTTTGCATTGCTTCCCAGACTTATACGATCAAGAAAGACAGTTAAATACATCGGAATTTTATTGAGTGATAAGCACGCTGTCGTTGCGGACGATTATAGACATGCGGTATACCGCTGTCCTCGATGTGGCGAATTTTATGAAAGGTTTTTTATTCACTTGGATTATGATGATGGCAGCTTTGAAGTGGAGTACAACTGCACTAAGTGTAAAGCTAATCTAAAATTGATTGATCATGAGATTGTTACAAATGAAGACTGGGCAAGAAGAGAAATTAACCTTCAGAGATATCCTTGTCCTAGATGTGGCAAGAATGGTTTGTACGAGGATTGCAATCTGATGATTATGTGGGATTGAACGAAGGACATGTATAAGAACTTATTTGCTTTATGGCTCGGATACCTTGATTTATAGGTCAAAACTTCAAGAGTAATAGCCAGCCTTTGACATTGTAACAATGTTGAAGGCTATTTTATTTGTTTTCTTTTGAGGACTATGCCCAAGGGCAGGCAGGATGAATCACGATCGATTTCCGAAAACTCGACCTGGGGCATCAGGAGACGTTTCGAGCAAGGCAAGCTGCACATCAACCATACGAAATTCTTAGGTTATGACAAAGATAAAAAAGGTAATCTCGTTATAAATGAAAAGCAAGCTAAAACAGTCCGGCGGATCTATCGCGAGTTCTTGGACGGCAAGGGCGACAACCGAATCGCCAGAGCGCTGCGAAAAGAAAAAGTCCCCAAATGGGACGGTACGTATAAGTGGTATGAAACCACAGTTAGAAAGATACTGGAAAATGAAAAGTATAAAGGCGACGCCATGCTACAAAAGACTTACACTGTTGACTTCCTGACTAAAAAGCGAGAATTAAATACAGGGCAAGTGCCGCAGTATTATGTAGAGGAAAGTCACCCCGCTATTATTGATAAAGACACATGGGAAGCCGTCCGGATTGAGCTGGAGCGACGCAGGGCTTTTAGCGCAGAGCATTATTTGAAGAGGATGGATTTTGCATCCGAGGAAAACCCGTTTGCCGGAAAAGTGATTTGCAGTTGCTGCTCAAGAGTATACGGACGCAGAATTTGGTCGCAGACAGGCAGCTATCGCAAAAGAAAGGTGTGGCAGTGCAGCTACAGGTACCCCGGCAAGGGCATAAAAGGCTGCCAAAGCCCGCATCTTGACGAGTTTGTTTTACATCAGGCAGCAATTAACACATTCAATGCTATCTTGGAAAATAAGGAGCACTTTCTTGAAAAATGGCGGGAAGGACTGAATAGCGAAAATGTGCTTAAAAGGTATAAGTCGCGACAGTTTATCGGAATTGTGGAAAACGGAAAGACAATGACGGAGTTTGATATAGATATATTTGCAGCCATGATGGAGAAAATTACGGTTTACAATAGAAAAAAGCTTATGGTGAGCTTGCTTGATGGCACTGATATTGAGTGTGAAATTGAATAAAGTAAAAATACCGGTCAGAGTGATTTGAAACACTTTGACCGGTATTTCTTGTTTTGGTATAATCATACCATATGAACGAACGGATGTTTGAAAATGATATATCGTGTAGAGGATTTTTACTGTTTTGTGTAGAAGCTAAATAGTTAATAATTTAAATGGTATACAAAGTGGTATCAAAGAGGCTGGAGAAGAGTGATGTGTTCTAAATGAAATTAAATAGAAAAGTCAGTTTGACGTCGGCTTCATGGACTATGCATGAGTTTTTTGCAGGCAGCGGCTTGGTAGCCTATGGACTAAAGGGAATGTTCCGGCCTATTTGGGCGAATGATATTTGTTCTAAAAAAGCTGCTGTATACCAGTCTAATTTTGCAGGCGATCATTTTGTACTAGATGACATTCAAAATATATCTGGAGCTAATCTCCCGTTCGCTCATTTATCTTGGGCAAGTTTTCCTTGCCAAGATTTATCGTTGGCCGGCTCGGGGGGCGGAATTGACGCGCAGCGCAGCGGTCTTGTTTGGCAGTGGCTTCGGATTTTAGGAGAAATGCCTGAGAAGCCGGCGCTTCTTTCTATTGAAAATGTCGCAGGATTATTGACTGTAGATGCTGGCGTTAATTATATAAAACTGCATCAGGCGCTGGCGGCTATGGGCTACAAAGGCGGCGCCGTACTCGTAGACGCTTCTCATTTTGTGCCGCAGTCGCGTCCAAGGGTGTTTGTTATTGCTGTAAAGCAGGAGTTTGCCATTCCTGCTGAATTGCGGGATGACGGGCCGAACTGGCTGCATAACAAAGCGGCAACCCGGTTAGGCGGTAGCCTACCGGAATGGATATGGTGGCGTGCTGAAGAACCTAAAAAACGTAAAGTGCGCCTTGTTGATATAATTGATTTCACAGTTCCTTATGATAAAGATGATGTTTTAAGGCTCCTGTCTTTAAGGCATAGAGAAAAGCTAGATGGTTTAAACAATGCTGTCGTTACAGGCTACCGCCGTACAAGGAATGGCAAGCAATGTTTAGAATTGCGCTTTGACGGGCTGGCGGGATGCTTGCGGACGCCAGAAGGCGGCAGCAGCAAACAATTCCTTATTGTTAAGCGCGATGGCCAATTACACGCGAGACTTTTGACTCCGCGCGAAGCCGCGCGTCTGATGGGAGCGCCCGATACGTATATACTTCCTCAAACGAATAATGACGGCTATAAAGCTATGGGCGACGCCGTTGCCATGCCCGTCGCTTCATTTATCAGCAAAGCCTTTTTAACACCTTTAGCGGAGATGATATATAATGAACAGCACAGACAAACGTCTTAGCGCGTTTCGGACCGAACATCATGCAGTGACAAAAGGGCCGCTCGCCCTTTTGGTGCAATTGACTCGAATGGTAAAAGAGAAATCTTTTCCTCTTAATCCAGCCGATTTTTTGACCGAGAACAAAGGCCAAGTGGCGGGGCTTGGAGGCGGTAATCTAAAAAAGATACTAAAAGAACATGGGATTACACAAATTCTTGCGTCTGAAGGCGGCCGCACAAGCAGAGGCAATATGGGATTGATGATGAAGTACATAGAGTTTCTTAATGCTTGGCACGGTGTGCAAACAATCGATTTTGCTGCAGTGGAGAATTATTGGGCCGAGCAGGTACGCGAGTATTTTAGAAATCAGCCATTCACGCTTATGGCGGATGTTTCGAAAACAATCGGCGCAAGCCTGGACGAGCTTTTTGAGCAGGCGAGAAAACGCCAAAGACAAAATCCGGGAACGCAGTATTTGGGCGTAATGCTGCAACATCTCATTGCTGCCAAGCTATCGATTATATTGCCTCCAGGTAAATTTCAAATTCACGGCGCGTCTGTCGCTGACTCTCCTACCGACCGTAGCGGCGATTTTATTATTAATAACATGATATTGCACTGTACAACCGCGCCAGGAGAGCCTTTGATACAAAAATGCAAGGCAAATATCCGAGCAGGTTGTCTACCTGTCATTATCACTATTTTTGACCGCGTAAAGACGGCGTTGGATCTGGCGGACGACGCTGGTCTTAACGGACGTATTGAAGTTTGGGATATTCAACAGTTTTTATCAACCAATGTTAATGAGCATAGCTTGTTTGACAGTTCAGCACGGAATGCAAAACTGGCGGATATTATTGAAAAGTATAACGCAATTATAGACGATAAAGAAACTGATCCAAGCTTGAAAATAGAATTTGAAGCAAAGTAAGGATTAACTATAAGCGGGGAAATCTTATGTCGGATATGTTTGATGCGAAAAAGCGGAGCGAGATTATGGGCAAGGTTCACAGCTCAGATACGACGCCTGAAATACGCGTTAGAAAGCTACTGCATAGCCTGGGATATCGTTTTCGTCTGCAAAGACGAGATTTGCCAGGCAACCCCGACATAGTGCTTCCTAAATACAAAACAGCCATTTTTGTACATGGCTGTTTTTGGCATGGGTGCTCTAATTGTTCGCACGGTAAGAGGCGTCCTGCAAGTAATACTGAATACTGGAATAAAAAACTTGATCGCAATATTCAGCGTGATCGTGAAAATATTAGGCGGCTTAGCGACTTAGGTTGGAAAGTCTTAGTGATATGGGAGTGTGAAATAAAGAAGAAAAATATCAATGCCCTTATAGATAATTTTTTGAAATATTTATCTTAAACATTTTGTTTTGATTGTGTATTTGTACATTAACTCGAAAAATTCTTCAAGGCTCAGGGATGGTTACGCTCATGTATCATTGCGTTTCCCAAACATGAAAATAAGAGAGGAGTTTTTTTATGGTAAACAAAAATGTATTGGGCAATTTAAAGCTTTTAAAAAAAGCCATGGAGGAAAAAGGGTGGTGGATCGATTCCTTTCAATTTCACTATAACCAACAAGATTATATAGTATTAATTAAATTATATGCAGAAAATGAAAAGAAACCTGATTATGCCCTTTTGAAAATAGAATTCCTAAAACAAGAAAATTGTGATGATAGTTTATTAGTTGCAGCAAATTCAGTAAAAATTTTTATTGATGGGGAAACTTTAAGAAAATATTTTAATATTCAGTACAATAAAAATCTCGGGGATATTTTTCAACAATTTTATAACTATTTTGCATCATTTATTCCGACAGATGTTATTGATAATAAAACTAAAGATCAAGAAAGAGCAATGATTAAATCATTAAGTATAAGTGATGCAGAAGATCCCGATAAAATTTATTGCTACAAAGTAAAAAGAAATTCTATTAAGTCAGATGGATCTTTAGGTCAAAGAAGTAAATTCAATGATAATAAAGCTAAAATTTTACGCTCAGCTTTACATCAAAGATTGAAAGAAGAGACAAATTTAAGTTTTTGTTTTTCTAGAAATGAAAGTGAAGCAAAATCTGATGAAATAATAATTTATAATTGGACAAAGAATAAATAAAGTTAGGTAGTTAATATCGACTCAAAGGATTGACAAAGTAAGATTACATAATTGGAGTTTTTACATAAGCGCTGTTATTGGACATAGAATAAGGGCCTTAATAGGCAGTGTGATTAACTACTGGTTATCTTTGGGGAGGGTTAAGGAATGGTGAATGACTGTTAACTCCGAGAAAAATAGCAAGCTGTATACTCAAAGGAGACCAGGAGGGAGTAGTAAGATTAAAAATATGGAAAATTAAGGATGCTTGATGTTTGGGCTATTACCGGGGCTATTTTTATTGTATCAAATAGGGCTTGAAGGACTTATGAAAGCATTTCATCAAATAACCGACGCAGTATTGTCCTTTGTACTTAGTGGGCTCCTGTTAATTGGTATTGGGTTGATATGAACGGATTAAAGAGGGCTCATTTAGTATCATTGTATTTGCTGTATCAACATTATTTGGAATATATTATAATCGGAAACTCAATAGAAGCTGAAGAAAATGGAAAAAATATTCCAGGGAGATATAGATGACCTTAAAAGGGAACAGGAGGAGCGTATTATTGTTATCCTTAAAACGGTTAAGTGTTTTAATGTTGCTGTTATTGACGGTCTTGTGGTGTCCTATGGTTGGACAGGCTAAAATTGACCAACGGCAAGATGAGTTTGACAATTTTTTAAACATATGGAGCACTGCTGATATTCAATTAAAGACAGCACAGAAGGATACAAAAGTAATTCTCTCTCTTACACTCGGAGAAATGGGAAGGCAAGGGGAAAAGGAGTTTGCAGATTATTCACATCTTCCGATGTTATCATTTACGGTAAATGAAGACACAGAAACGGAGTATAAACAAATTCATATAAATAGTATAGAGATCAAACTTGATAATGACACTTTAAATATTATTGAAATCCCTATACAAAAGAAATATGACTTCGTAATATGGCGTATAACCAGTAGAGAATTAAAGAACAGCTTCAAAGCTACAAATGAAGTAACTATACGTTTGACAACAGTAAATGAGCAATATATTGTAAAGGTTCCTCCTGATATTTTACAAGAATGGAAACAAGTCTTAAATTCAGTCAAAAAATCACCTTCTAAATACTCCTCATGGAAGGAGGCATATAGTAGAGATTAAAAGAGCAAATAAAAGAACACTTTCACTTCATCATTCCTGTAGGGTGGTCTTTTTTCTATCCACAAATGTCCATTTCGAGTAAAATTGTATGAAATGATAGGCATTACTATAAAAATCGCTGATTGCGTTACACGGCACTACGAAAGCAAAAAGATAGATAAGGGAGCATCGTACTGGTGCTCTTTTTTTATACCTACTTGGGTAAGGTACAATAAATTGCGCAAATTGAATTAAGGTCAAAAAAAAGAGGACAAGTTTGCAGTCCGCAGGTAAAATGAAGTCACCACACACCATTTACCGAAAGGAGAACTGCAAACATGTCCAAGAAAATTATACAGTTGAACGAGGAAATCATCAAGAGAGAACTGAAAGAACTGGTACGTACCAGCGTGGAGGAGACATTAAACGATCTTCTCGAGCAAGAGGCTAGGGATCTGACCCAGGCGGCAAAATACGAGCGTACTGAGTCCCGTCAAGGCTACCGAGCAGGCCACTACGACCGGAACCTAACAACAACCTCTGGCAATGTCACGCTAAAGATCCCTAAGCTCAAAGGGATTCCCTTCGAAACGGCGATCATAGAGCACTACCGCCGTCGGGAGAGTTCTGTCGAGGAAGCCCTAATCGAGATGTATCTGGCTGGAGTCTCGGTGAGACGGGTAGAAGATATCACAGAGGCTCTGTGGGGGAGCTGTAGCGATCGCAGTAAATGAGGACGGCTACCGTGAAGTATTGGGCGCTGCTGAGGGCATGAAAGAGGATAAAGCCAGTTGGAAAGATTTTTTCCAATGGCTAAAGAGCCGAGGACTAGCGGGAGTTAAGCTGATCGTAGGTGACAAGTGTCTGGGAATGCTCGAAGCGGTAGGCGAAGTCTTTCCGGAAGCTAAGTATCAGCGTTGCACGGTGCATTTCTACCGGAATGTTTTTTCTGTTGTACCTCGTTCAAAAATCAAAGTGGTAGCCAAAATGCTCAAAGCCATTCATGCCCAGGAAAACAAAGCCTGTGCAAAAGAAAAAGCCAAACAGGTAGCCCAGTCTCTGGAAAAAATGCGACTTAAAGAAGCGGCTAAGAAAATAGAGGCCGGTATGGACGAGACTCTTACCTATATGGATTTTCCGGTAGAACATTGGACTCGCATTCGCACAACAATGCAATTGAGCGGTTAAACCGGGAGATCCGGCGGCGTACTAGGGTCGTTGGTACTTTTCCTGATGGCAACTCCGCGCTTATGCTCGTTTGTGCCCGTCTCCGTCACGTGGCTGTAACTCAATGGGGTAACAAGAAATATCTGAATATGAAGCATCTGGAAACTACCGACTATTGAGTCGGATTCTATGCTTGATTGACTTTTTTTGACTTTGGACTGCAAACTATTTTGCGCAAAATTCTTGACGGTACCTTGAAAAAAAGTGGTGGTATGAAATAAATAAAGCTGCCGGTGTAAGGAAAACTGCCCTGCATAGCTCTGCACATATAACACCCAGTTATTCCTTGATAGAAAATTGCTCTCCCCAATCTTTAATAATCAGCAACGCCGGAACTAATTGCTTACCTTGTTCTGTTAAAGAATATTCCACATGGGGTGGAACTTCTGCAAATTGAACTCGATTTATTAGGCCATAATCTTCCAAATCTTTCAATGAACGAGTCAACATAATATTAGTAATTCCTTTTAATTGCCTTTTTAGTTCATTATATCGCAAACTTGAATTACTTAGCTGCCATAGTATAGGGATTCTCCACTTTCCCCCAATAATATTTAAAGCATGTAAAACAGGGCAGCTTTTGTCGTATATACATTGTTGGCTCATATGTTTCTCCTTGGTAATTAAGGCACAAAAAAGTGCGTACTTGTTATTTTGTATGCTATTAAGATATGATTAGTATATCACACTACAAGGAAGGAGATACTATTTCATAATTTATCGCTAAGGCATTGCCCTGCTCGGTTTTATCACACAGATTGGAAGGTTATACTATATGAAAAACAGTAAAATACAAGCTTATATCATCCACGGATACAATGCATCCCCCAGTAATCACTGGTTTCCATGGCTGAAAGATAAATTAATCCAAGACGGGGTGGCCACAGAAATCCTAAGCATGCCAACACCATCTGAACCAAAGGTTAATGAATGGGTTAATTTTTTGGTTAGCAACATTTCTAATTGTGATGAAAATACTTTTTTTGTTGCGCACAGCTTAGGTACAATAACTTTGCTGAAATACTTGGAGAAAATAAGCAAAATACAAAAAATTGGAGGCATTGTTTTGGTTTCGGGTTTTGCAAAATCATTGCCTGTGTTCAAAGAACCTGTGTTCAAAGAATTAGATGAGTTTACTAAAGATGGGGTTGACTTTGAGCATATAAAACAAGTCGCACAAAATCGTGCTGTTATCGCATCTGGTAATGATCAATTAGTACCCGCCGAATTAAGCAAAAATCTAGCTGAGCAGATAAGTTCTGAATACTATCTTATCAGCGAAGGCGGTCATTTCTTAGAAAGCGACGGCTTTACCCAACTGCCTATAGTATACGATGTCCTAAATACTATGATGCGCAAAGGAGTAGATTAATGAAGATATTTCAACCAATCACTGTTAAAAATATCGAATTCAATAATCGCGTTGTTATGGCTCCAATGGTCCCTTTTGGCTTGGCAAAAGGAAACGGCACAATGGGTATGGAGCTGGTGCGGCACTATTTAGAAAGAGCAAGTACAGGAATTGGCTTGATGATTAGCCAAGCTCATTCTGTAACTCCAGACCAAACAATTGACGGCGTCGGCGTTTGCTCTGATGCGCAACTAAGTGAATTGAGCACAATTGCCGCTGCTTGTCATGAAAATAACGTCCGTTTTTTTGTTCAATTGGCCTATCCCGGTTATGATCACAACAATGGAGATACTATTGACAGCCTATCGGAAAATACCTTAGCAAAAATTGAGCGTGAATTTATCAATGCTGCAAAGATATGTTTTCAAGCTGGTTGTGACGGCATTGAACTACATGGAGCCCACGGTTTTTTTCTTAATATGTTTTCATCTGCTTTATCCAATAAGCGTACCGACAAATATGGCGGGGACCTAGCGGGACGTTTGACTCTAGTAACAAATATCTCACAGGGAATAAGGGAATTTAGCAATGACAATTTTATTTTATCCTATCGTATGGGGTGGAATGAATCCATTGAAGAAGATATAGCAATGGCTCAGATGTTAGAAAAACTGGGGATAGAAATGCTTCATATTTCTACAGGTATTCCTTTTAACAGAAATATTTCAGTGCCGGACGGTTTTCCAGGTAATGATGTGGTTTATACCGGCACTCAAATAAAAGAGCGCATAAACATACCCGTTATTGTAGTAAACGATATAGAAACTATTAGGACCGGCAACTATTTGATCGAAAACAATTTAAGTGATTTTGTAGCTTATGGCAAGCCCTTTCTTGCTGATGAGAATTTCATAGTAAAATCTTTACATGACGTTGATTATAAACCGTGCTTGAAATGTAAAAACTGCCAATGGTTTACCAATGGTAAAAGGTGCCCGGTACAGTTGAAATTAAAAAAGAAAAGTATAACTTGAAAAGAGGTTAACTAATGGATTTTTTAAAACTTGCAAAAGAACGCTATTCCGTAAGAAAATTTGAAGATAGAGAGGTGGAAACCGATAAAATTGAATTAGTGTTAGAGGCCGGACGGGTTGCACCGACAGCAGCAAATTATCAACCTCAGCGTATCCTTGTACTCAATACCGATGAAAGCTTAGGGAAATTGAAGAAATGTACTCTATTTCACTTTAATGCACCTTTAGCGATGATTATATGCTTTGATCGCAATATTAGCTGGAAGCACCCAAAAACCAAGAAAGAAATGGGTGAAGTAGATGCGAGCATTGTAACTACCCATATGATGCTTGCATTATCGTATTTGGGTTTAGGCAGCACATGGATAGCGGCTTTCGAAGCAGATGTCGTCAAATCCATTTTTGGATTGCCAGAAAACATAGAACCTGTAGCAATATTGCCGATTGGTTATCCAAGCCCGGATAGTATGCCAAATCCGATGCATTATCAGCGATTGGAACCAAGTAAAACCATATTTTATAATAGGTTTGAGAATATCTAACATGCGGGAAGTGTTAAGTTGTTAGCTATAGCAATTTCATTTTTGATAGGCTATGTTAAGTTTGAAGAAATGACACTCCGGAGTGATGATATATGCCAAAAAATATTTTAGTAATAACAGGAAGTCCTAGAAAAAATAGCAATAGTGATATGATGGCTAACTCATTTATAGGAGGGGCAAAGGCAGCTGGACACACAGTAACAAAGTTTGAAGCAGCTAAAAAGAAAATAACGGGTTGTATTGCTTGCGATACTTGTTGGAGCAAAGGCACTGCGTGTACATTTAGTGTTGGTTTTACCGAGTTGGAGCCTTTGCTGGAAGCGGCAGATGTTATTGTATTTGCTTCTCCGTTATATTGGTTCGGTATGTCCTCCCAAATAAAAGCAGCTATTGATAAGCTAAACGCTTATTCTGTGGACTGGTGTAAACGCCCTTTAAAAATTAAAGAAAGTGTTATGCTAATATGCGGTGCACTGGATGAACAATATAT
>Ga0153999_1000315_pt1 | contig 22604 bp, 32 predicted proteins | sample TSNC083MetaG_FD_104675 | JGI IMG/M metagenome (GOLD analysis project Ga0153999, IMG submission 104675) | Attine ant fungus gardens microbial communities from North Carolina, USA - TSNC083 MetaG | ecosystem: Host-associated > Fungi > Mycelium > Unclassified | place: USA: North Carolina, Lumber... | reverse complement strand
TATTTTGCGTCCTGTGTAGTATTATCGGCAGATACTGACCCGGGCAAAACATTAAAAAATCCCATTATCTACTTTTCACCACCTGTACAACAGCCGCGCTGTCACTAATAATATTAAGTGAGAAATTATCCAAATATGTGCCCTCTCTAATCTCATAACCAACGCCTTCCTTGAGCAGCAGCGAGTCCTCGCCGCCAATACTCGCCGCACCCTTCCAGTTAACATATATATCGCCGCCGCCGTAATTGACAATATCGATATTAGCCGATAGATACATGTGCCTGGAAAATGTACTAGCGGAGTACGATATAGTTTCCATTACGTTGGGCGTTAGTGTGATTCTGTTGCATGTTGCTCCTGTATGTGCCAATTTAACGCCTCCTTTTTTAATTTCCTACCGCAAAGTATGAGATATATCTCGTGCCATTTAGAGCGGCATTATCAGAGGGAACTTCGCCTCTTACTACTGCGCTTGTAGTGCTTGCACTGACCAAGCGGGGGAAAACATCATCGTTGCCAGTATAGGCATTAACCATCGTTACAAAAACTTGCCAACAAGCGCTAGAAAATGCTACCGGGAAATTTACTATAACATTCGCATCATTGCCCACAGCATCGCTGATTCCCCATTGGAGAATTATGCCGTTGCTGAGTTTGACATAGCCATTTTCGGCCATGATAGCCGTGTCAATATTATTCGCAGCCGATATAATTTGCGCCGCTGTATAGCCATCCAAAGTGGTTTGTAACGGATGAACATGCCCTTCTCTGGCGAATTTCCCGTTGTCTGTACCAGCATCACCAGTACCGGCAACTAGCGGCGTGGCGCTCGAAGCCATTGCATGACCGTAATCCGTTGCGCTCGATACTCCGTAAGTCGTCGCTGTGGATGCGTGATTAGTTGGCGCGGATCCCACGTCAGAAGGGGTTAGCGTTCCCCAGGATAAGCTACCTGCTGTGCTCCCAGCCTTGAGCACCTTGCCGTTATTACTCGTCCCTGTTGCCGGTACATGCAGATTTCCGTCACCTATTGGATGGGTATAGTTATTAGCTCCCGTTTCGATGCCGTCAAGTTTGATTTTATCTGTCGATGACATGAATCCGTTGGCAGATGTAGTGACTATCCCATGCGCTGCGCCGACAGCGCCTATGTGATCTTGTAAGTCCTGCACAGTAGCATACATATTAGAGTCACTAATAACTGCTGTTATTTCAGACGCATTGCCGATAATAACATAGATGTCAATCAATACTTCGTCGCCAACATAATCCTGTGACAGATAATCAGGGTTATCGCCAGCGTTGGTGTATGCATACAGCTTTTCAACACCAGTTTCTTCGATTTTTGCGTATATCCCTATTTCACGTAAGGAAAAATCGCTGGTTAATTCTGCTGCTGTAAAAGCGAATCTAATAAGCGCTTGACCGTTGCCCTGGTTGGTGACACTCTGTAATCCAACTTGCATCTTATAATTAATTAATTGCGTCAGATTTTCTGCTGTCTGACTACCCAATTGACCATCACCAAGATATGCCCTGGTGAATATCAGCTTCTTCCCTGTTTGCGAGTCGGCAATCATATCTAGTCCTGATTGCGTTACAGTCGCATTCGGATACCCTGCCATTTTAAACCCCTCCGATCTTATATCGCCTTAATCTTCGCATGTAAGCGCCTGTATATAATTGTTGCGGCGCTTGTTTTACATGTTGTGTAATCAAATCCAGGTTAGCTGGAATAACAACTCGTGCATAACGCCTTATTTCGGGAGTTCGCTCTTGTATCTCATAAGCTATATTAATCCGTAATTCATAGCCGTTATAGTTGAATATAAGCCTTGTCATACCTTCGTCATACGTGAATTCAAGGATGTTGGCAAGCCATCTATGGGTATAAGGCAGTAAGGCTCTAATCCTGCTAAGAATGCGGTGTCTCCGTTCTTCAAGATCGCTTAATTTGACGGTAAGATTGAGCATTTCTTCCCAGCGAGTCGCGCCGTCAGCGTCTAAGTCAAGTACAAACCCGTTCTTAAACCACTTTTCGGCTAGGCTATGCAAGAGATTGAATTCCGGGTTTTCTGCATTGGTTATATCGACGAATTCACGGGCATTTGCAACAACATTAGGGTAATACCGCTCTAGCCTGATCTCTCTAGCCACTTACAACCCCCCTGACAGCCAACTCGTCAGTTCCTAGTGTCAGATTGTCAGTTGTGCCATTAAGTGTTGTGTCTTGTGCATCAATAACCTGTGGAATAGTTAGGAGTCTTGATTCAATCTGCGATATTCTGACTATAAGACCGACATTAGATAATACCTCTGTAGTGGCAATTTGCGTATCAGGCCAACTCTGATTGAGTTCGGAAAAATAATTATCGATCACAGTCTGTATGTCGTCTTGCAAGTCCGAAAACGTATAGCCAGAGGCAAATGTCAAGTTAAGTCCGATGTTAATTGCCGAATTTTGCGCCCCTTGTACTGTGACAATATGACCGATTGGTGCAATACCAATACCTAACCCTTGATTTGGGATTGGGTCTATGGTTGTCTGTATGCTGTCAACGAATTCAGCCGATGGGGGCTTATACTCAGATGTCATGAAAACAACTCTAACAGTGCCGCCACCCTGCCAGACGGGATACACCTTAACACCGCCTACGCCAGCTATTGCGTCAACCTTCTCCCGGTAGTCGGCTATATTGCCGCCATAGGCGTTGTTATTGAAGCTTTTGAGGTATCGTTGCCTAAATACCTCCGTATCTTCTTCATCCTCGCCCGGTATAGTGACTTCTGTTAGAGTTGCGGACTCTAGCCCCTGGATATACTCAATTGGTATTAGTTGTCCGTCTATCGTATTGCCAACCACCCCGGCAGTTTCGCACTGCAATAAAAAAACGTTGTTACTGACCTTTTCAGTAACAACGTAATTGATCGTATCAAGCGAGAAACGTTTTCCAAGAACATCAATAGTCGAAGGTGTGAAATAACCCTTGATAATGGCATATGTCGCTTCATATGGTTCAAGTCCGCGTTCCAATGCGAGTCTGACCAAATATTCCCTGTCTGCTGTGTCCCCGAACGATTGCTTGATGTACCAATCTAGCTGGACATACAACATCATTAACTCAATGGATGCTGGCATAGTTGAGTCGTAGATAATTGAACCTTCGCGCTTGTCTCTGCTCGCCGGTACTCTGCCTAACATGCGCTCCTCTATTAGCTGTTCTGTTTGGTTTTCATACACTGCTTATCGTCACCCCCTTTTCTGCGTCGAATGTCCCTGCAATAGTTGTTACTGTGTATTTTGCCAACACGTCATTCTTGTTGTGGCTGAGTTGAAAATTACTTACGCTGTTAACACGATCATCATATAATGATGCTTCTGTAATTCGACGTGGCAACTCCGAATACACATAGGGGATTGGCTTGCCGAATAAGTCAGCTAGTTCTATACCATAGCCCCAACTGTATATAACATACAGGTAACGCTCAGTATTAATGAGTTTGTAATGTGCCTGTTGAATGGCTTCTAATCCGTCAACATTGCCGACAATCTTTTCATCCTCGATAAGCATTTTATATGTGTAGTTAGGATATTTGACCGTTGCAAAATCCTGTATAACTTCGACGTTGCTTACTGTTGGTATCATTGTCCCACCCCCTTCACAGCCATTGTCCAGACAGGTTAGTGTGTTGTGTCACGCGGCCTAAAATCACGAACGACTGTCCACCTTGCTTTTGTAACATGTACACCTGTTCACCGACATGCAGACCGTTATAGACTATTATCTTTTTGCGACCTTGATAATCGTGGTTGTGACTCGCAAATGCAGGGTCACCACTGCCGCCAGCCCTGTTTTCGGTCACGTGGTTAACTTCAATATCAACTTCATAATCCCTGACAGCATCGGTCAGCCACAAAAAACCTTCTTGCAATATCTCTTGTTGTTCGATCTGGATAGATAGCGGATTAGTCGTTAATACTGTTCCAAGAATCCAGTTACACGGATAACCAGCGTTTACCGCATCTGTGGCGACTTGTTTCAACACTGTTAATACATCTGGCTCAGACATTGATAACCCCACCCCTGATTTTCATATCCATTGTGTGCTCGTTATCCTGGAAGTTGTGTGTCACTCTCTCAACTAACATATAGTGCGTGTCTAACACAATATCCCCTAGATTAAGTGATACGCCGATTAAGCTACCGCCCCTGACACGGATATCACCTAGCGCCTTGTTGATCGTAAGGCTGCGTGTAACTTGGTTATATGTGGTCAGCAATTGGCTTAGTAGATACTGTACATTGGCCACTCGCTTATCATCTATGTTATCGCAGAGTTGCAGAACGCCCCAGTTACCGATGTTAACACTGTCTTGTATGATGAATACTTCTCTTTTTTGCGTGTCTTTATTGTCGTAATACAGCTTGATTCTGTTGTATGTGTCCCTGTCGATACTGGAGATATATCGGAAGTTTTCTGCCGTTTCAGCGTCTATCAGTATGTCAACACGCATATTCTGTGCATTTTTAAGCATCAATTTGCCGAAGTCGTCATATAGAACGAACATTTGTTTTGTGTTCTGTTGTGTCAGGTCAAGGGCGGTCAAGATGATGTCGATCAAGGTTTGGTTACTGTCGCGCCTGAGTGGTATTACATATTCCGTATTCTCAAGTTCGCCTATGGTTAGCCGAAAATCTTCTGCAATCTCCTTGACTACTTGGTCGGCTCGCTTATTTGAGTAGTTTTTGATCTCCTTGTTCTTGAGGTAGCGTAATTGATCGTAAGCTGTAACCGAAATAATATTGTCCTTGTCCCTGGACTTGGAGAACACATACCCTAAGAATGCATTCACGTTGTTGACACTCATCTTGACGCAGCTACCCTCACGAAAATCAAGGATACCATCATTAACGACCTTAAATGTAAGCTTGCCAGGGACTCCCTTTCGTTCCCTTTCAAGCTGCACACCTTCGCAGACGACAGGTTGATAGTATTTGTCGCCGTTCTGTATCATTAATTGTACTTCTGCCATGCTCCACCTCGTTCCACTGGGAGGTTATATTAGGTTAAGGATAGTCCCCTTAATAACATTGTCGTTAGGATTAGATATACCGTTAGCGTTAGCCACTGCGCGCCAGTCCAAGCTGCCACCGGACGCTCGTTTGCAGATTTCCCACACTGTCATATCAGATGCAACCCGGTAAGCCTGTGGCACTTCCTCGGTAGTCATTCTAGTTTGCTTGACCGTGGCTACTTCCTCGCCGTTTACTGTTGTTATTTCTAGCTCCTTAGTCGCATAATACTTGTACTGTTTCAACCTCATAGGAATACGCCAATCATATCCATCGTCAGCACTTTCGTTGACACTGTAATCTTCAAGTGTAACCAATAGGTTAGTGTCGGATAGGAATTGAAAATTGTCAGTCATACGAGCGATAATCAGGCGAAATGGATTATTAGAGAGTTTTAATCCCCGGAAATTATCAACATATTCCTTGGCGTATGTTATAGCCGGTGTACCGCCCATAAGTCTAGTCAGATACGTTGATATGCCATTGTTGTACTGCGAGAACGGATAGAACTTATTCGGTAGCAATACCTCAAAACTTACCTCTGTCAGTCCAGGGGTTTTAACGATGTTGATTTCACCTTCGTTAATAAGGTTAATAGTCTTGTTCTTGTTATTGATCTTGATCTCCATTTTGGGAGGAGGTACAGGTAACATGTTGTTGTTGAGGAAGAAATAATACATTTTACACCCCTTTCTTGGGCATAGAAAAAACCGCCCGTTTGGGCGGCTTGCCTTGGTCATTTTAAATACTCTTTACCATTCATGATTAATGATATAGGTCTACCGTTTTTATATTTTATATGGAAATCGCTTCTAATTTTAGCATTAAAAGAGTTTGTTGCATCAACATATGATTGAACATAGACTGTTTCTTTCTCCTGCCATACACGCCATTCCTCACTGTCAAGAAAGCCCGGAAACTTGGCGCTATCCGGCGATTTCAATAGTTTTTTGATTAGGCTTTTGCTTTCTGCTTTATATCGTCCCACTTCTTCGTTATTTAAAAACACATACATAGTTTCACCGTTGCCATACAGTTGAATGTCTCTCATTTTTACATGTATTTCAGAAACTGTTCCATCTGTATTTAAGGTAATCATCAACGGGGAAATTTTAGTAGACAATTCATAGATTTTTTTCCCGTTGTCCAATTTGTCAAAATACCGAATAGACTCTATTTCTTTTATGCCAACGCCTGATTTATCCAATATTGCAACCAGTATCGCCGTTTGTTCGTCATTCAAAGATGTTTCCTGCATAATTATCCGCTGCATTGTCGGCTTTGCCGTAGAAGGCGGCGGTTCGCTATTAAATGCAGCGACAACAAACGTGCCGACAAGCACTACCACTATGACCATAGCGGCATTTGTAGGGAGCAACTTTACTGTTTGATGTGTTTTATTAGACGATACTTCTCCCTTTTGATTTTCAGCAGAAATTCCTTTGAATTTCCTCCTAATATATGCTCCTGACATCGCCACAAAAATACATGTACTAGCCAAAAACAACATCACACCCATAACAGTTACAATATCAGAAGTTGATTTTGATACGATTACGAATGAAGCTACAAACATCAACAACGCCAACACTAGTTTCAAAAAACATCACCCCCTCCCCTATATTATACCATATAAGGGAGGGAATTACTATTGAAAATGTAAAAACGAAGGAATTCTATGAATGAACCCCCTCTGCCGCTATAGACATGCGTTCGCTAATCGTCTTGGCAAGCTCATCCACAAACCCATCCAAATCACCGCGATTGTTAACTGTCGTTGTCATGCCGGACATATCAATTCTTACAGTGCTATAGCTAGTGTTGTTGATATATTCCCGGTCTGCAATGTCGCGCATATATTTAAGGTCTTCGTCCAGTATGCCCATAGCGTCCTTGATGCCCTTAGTGTTCTTGGCTGTTTCTGCATTGGCAGGGTCAAGATTCGCACCACTACCACCGCCGAAATTAACCAATCCCTTGCCTTTTGGTAATTCCATTAAATCAGGTAGTTTTGCATTGCGGATTACATCAGAATACTTATCCCTAAACCCTTTGAAGTTTACATCGTCCACAAGGGATATCGTACCTATTTTAGTGCCGAATGCACTATTTAGCCCCTCGGCAGCTTTGTTAATTATTTTAATCAGACCGTTAATCATTTTTGCCATGGCATTAACGGCAAATTCGCATGCATCAACCATACTGGCGAAATTATCTGCAAGCGCATTTCTAAGCCCCTTAGTCGCCGCGCCCCATGTCGCGAAGTATGCAATAGCGGTTGCCACGATAGCGATTAGCAACATGATAGGATTAGCTGTTATAATGGCGTTTAAAAACGCCATCGCGCCAGCCACTACCCAGGTAACCGCCGCCCACGCAGCTTTTGCTACTGTTATTATTGCGATTCTTGCAGCTATTATTCCTGCGTATGTTGCTATTCCGACCATAAAAGGAGTTAGCTGGATTAGCGCATTGCTTAATATATCAACGCTCTGTGACGCAAGTCCGAACCAATATGCAATCTCATTGCCAACTACCCCGGCAATTTCGACTAATACCGTTAGTCCGGTGACAACCCAACCTATAACAGTACCGAATCCAGACATAGCGGCACTAATAACTGGCATGTTGTCTTGTATCGCGGAAAAAAACCTTAATACATACGGATATAGGTAGTCTCCTAGAGTGCTTTTCATGGAGTCCCAGGTATTTTGCATTTGCGCCATCTGTCCCTCTGGCGTATTAGCCATTGCCGCCGCTAATCCGTCCCAGGATTGAGCAATAATGTCGTTGACAACAGCAACCCGTTCCATTTCAGTACCGTTTTCCAATATCTTTTGCTGCATGTCCGATACTGTGAAGCCTTTTTTTGCTATGCCGTCGAATTGACCGTCAAGCACTTTGCCAAGTTGAGTGGCATATTCAACCATAGCGCGCTTGTCGACTTTTACGCCACCCATACCGGCAGCATAGTCGGCAAGCGTGTCCATCATTTTTTTAATTGCTTCACCTGATTTAAGGTATGTTGCTATTTCACCGGCACCGGCGACGAAATTCTCGGTGGCATATGGAGTAATATTCTGCATCTGCGCGGCTTTCTGCAAGACCGAATCATACGCCGCTTCTGTCGCGCCCATATTAGCCATTACATTAGCAAGTTGTGTCTCCGAAGATATACGCGCATCGGTAAGCCCTAACCAATCGCCTACAGCGCCAGCAGTTCTGCGTATGGCCTCAAACCCAAGATATGCGCCCACAAATGACTTGATGTTATCCAATAGCCCTTTTGAGTCTCGCTCGCCTTGCCGCAGACGATCATTGAATGCAGATTGTTGCTGGCTGGCAGCGTCAATTGGACTCTTTAGCCGTTCAACAATATCATATTGCTTTAAATACATGCTATTTGTTTTTTCAACGGTAGAATTCAAGTTAGTCTGCGCCAGTCTAGCATCAATTAGTTTCTTTTCAATTGCGTCTATCTTCGGATGGGCTTTCCCCCACAATGCTACTGCTTGCGTATGTTTTTGTGTTAGATCTGATACAAGGCGGGTTTGATACCTGTACTTATCCGACAGTGCGTCAAGGCGGGATTCGTATTGCGCAAGCTTGCTTACTTCGCTGTCGAAAGGACTGCTGATATTAACTCCACCGAAGTTTTCTAGTGTTTCCTGCGTCTTACTGAGTCGTTCGTCTAATTCGTCTGTTTTGCTTGTGCCAGCTTCTAGACGATTCGCTAATTTATTTAAGTTGCTACTGAAATTGTCGTATAGGGCAATTACCGCCTCTAGCTTCATGTTCTTCGCCCTCCACTCTGTTTGGTTTTTGCCTTCCGCCGTTCAATTTCTTTTTGTTCTCTGATTTTCTTTTCTACTTCCAAGGTAAACACGGCAATAATAAAACCTTTATCGAATGCTGACAGGGAAAAGACTGTACTAGGCAGCATTTTTAGTTCTCGCAGGCAAAAAGAGAGGACGTTTGCCCAAACGTCCCCGCCTGTTATTAGTTTTTTGATGTTTCAATGGTTGCGTTTAAGTCGTCGTCGTCAAAACCGGAGATTTCAAGAATATAGTCGGCCATCTTCTGCACTTCTCCCGGCAGCAACATTGCCTTTAATGTCTGGATTTCTCCTGTTGTACCCCAGGAATCTTGAAGTTCGACAAGGCGTAGATTGGGGCTAACAATTGACTTTACCGCGATTTCGTACTGGCGATTCATACTCTTGTCAACATCGGCCTCAATCTTGCCTTTTTTGCCGATAATTTTATTTTTATCCTTCAACATAACCGCGTCCATTTCGTCACAAGTCAGAGGACGTAGTTCCCACTCTACAGGTTCGCCGTTCTCGTCTGTAAACCGTTTAGATGCTTTAAACTTAACATTAGCTACCGGGATGGTGCTTTCCTTAAAAAAAGTTTTCATATCCATTATTGTTTAACCCCCTCTAATTCGGTAAAACTTTGCACGATCTCAAAATCTTCAAAAGTAAAATCAATATCCTGCTCTAACAGTTCGCCGTCAGCATCGAATGCCAGAATGTCGCAGCCATCAATATTACAATCCTTTAGCGTTACGATTTGCGCTCCGGCATCCGATGTAGGGTCATCGTTAACCACCATCATATCGAAATAGACATCTGCTCCACCATCTTTGGATTTTTTGACCATATTTGTGAATAGTCCTGTGTTCTGATATATGGTTAGGCTGCCTGTTCCGGTCATGCTAACGGTTTTGTGTCCCTTCATCATCCTGCCTAAAATTGGAACTTCAACCTTTTCTTTTTCCACTGTTGCCGTTAGGTTTTTTGCTTGCAGGAGCAGATTGCGCTCACCATCAACCGTGACGTAGCAACTAGCCATTTTAGCCAGTATTACGTCTTTTGCATGCATTGTCGTTACTGCCATTAATTAATCGCTCCTTTCTAAGCTACAATAACCTGCATATACAATTTGTCCATGACTCCGACAGGCTCTACAGGGTCAGTGACTAGCACCGCGCCTTTTTCTAAGCCCTTTTCGACAATGACATCGTCACCGTTGAAGTTTTGTAGCGCCTGGATACGCTCTAACTCTTTGTGGTGATAGATAATATTGGATTTTAACGATGCGCGGCCTATTTCGGTATTGCCCACCTTGCCCAGGAAACTGTTGTTGAACAGGGATGCAATGTCAATTGCGATCTGGTCAAGGACACGTATAACTTGGTTGTTAGCAAAATCGGAGTTTTTCTCCACGATGAAGCTCGTGAAGGTATTGACATCTGATAGGACGCGAACGCTCTCAATGTACTCGCCATCAACACGACTTCCCACGCCATGGAATACCAGATAGCCAAGTTGTAGATATTTCGATAACTCAGACTGTTTGAGGTTAACATCGATTGTGTACTCGCCGGTATATGTGGCATTGGTTAAGCTGGCATTGATAGCACAACTCGCTTCTGCGCCTGTCACCCAGTACACCAGGCTTGCCGGTGAAGCACCTTCGTCTGTAACGGAATTGAGTATTGATATAACGCCCTCATAATCCGCGCCATCCACGCTGTATACAGCGACTTGGAATTTAAGCCCTACATCGTCACGCATACGCCTAGTGTAGGCGATATACAGACTCTTAATTGTCGCGTCAGTAGATGGACAAGCGAGTATATTGAAGTATTTCTGCTCGGCCATATCAAGGAAATTCTGGTGGTCAGTGCCGGTTACAGCAGTGCCATTACTCCCACCTGTTAGCGGTGTGCCTGCCGTTGGTGCTAGGGTATATGTCTTGTTGAATACCACATAGTCGTTGTCTGTAATGTCTGCCATGCTGGTAACTGTCTGCTGGTCAACCTTGGTTGTGCCAATGTAGGTAATAACATCGAACATAGTGGAGTCGTCAAGGTTCTCGTTGATTATATTAAGAATGTCATTGCCACGCACACCGCCATATTTTGCTGTCGCAATAGCGCTAGTCGCCTTGACAGCACTGCTGTTTAGACGATAAAAATGACCTGTCTTGAGATTCAAGAACATGTCTCGTAATGGCTTGAGATTGTCATGTGTATAGTCATAGCCGAATATTGCCATGCTATCGGTCTGAAAATCAGCTTGATCTACAGTGAATATCTCACCTGTCGGGCCCCAGTCAAGTTCAACTGGTATAGCCGCATATCCACGGTCGGCAAAGTCTACAATGGGTCTGTCTTTGCTTTTAAAATTCATGTATGCGCCAGGAAGAACCTTATTTTGAAATAGCCAAGTGCCGCCACCCAATGCCATTATTTACCACCTCCATTGATTTTCTCTGTTACCTTGTTCTCCTTGAATTTCTTGACCGTTTCCTCAATCTCTGACAGCGTATAAGGACGTTTTTCTTCTAGTAATGCTGCTAGGATGTCCCTGTCGTTGCGGAAACGCTCAGAGGAGCAAATTTGTTCTCGCGTATACGTCGAAACTGCTACTTTGGTTTCAGTTTCAGCAGTGGTTTCAGTCGTTTTTTTTGCCATGTTAATCCCCTTTCAATACCTGCGTATGCTCCAGCGTCTCCATGTATGGAGCAGGGTCTTTCAACTTGTGAATGTACACATCATAGTCCACGAAAAAATGTAGCACATCATTAACTAGTTCGTGTCGTCTGTCGGTGCCGCGCACAAGCGCCCCGTTGACTGTGATATATTCCAGAACGTCGAACAGCTTAGTTCCTACTGTTGCCGCCTCGCGCGTAGGCTTGGTTATACTTTCCGGGAAGTAGTGGACGTCGAAGGAATGTTCACGCAAGTAACGGTTATCAAGTTTCTGCGTTTCCCTGTTCAACAGGTTGACAATCAAAAAGCAAGGCGTTTGCATGCCTTGCTCTATCTCATCAATATATATTTGTAGCCCTGGATACTCTGCATTTAGGGCAACACTAATGCCGTTGATAATGTCATTTAGCACGAAACGCCCCCTCCATGAATTTCTTGAATTTTATTCCCATTATGTTGGGAATTTCCGGTTCAAGTTCTTTCCTTGAATTAGCCACCATGAATAAGCCTTTTACCCATCTTTTTTTGAGTTTTTTCCCTAGCGCTGGTACATATCTACCCGGTGTCTGTGTGTGTCCATACTCAACATAGGGAGCGTGTTCCTCAGTGTTGTATAGCGTACCCTTACATATATTTCTATCCATTGCCGCAGGAGTTGTCCTCCAACCCTGTTTTAGACTGCCGCCAGTGTACCCGGACCAGTATTTCTTGCGGACATCGTCACTAATATACTCCGGAATAACGCCTGTTGGAGTGCGTTCTATAACCTTGGATTCTAGGCGTAGCGTCAACTCATTAACACAGTCTTTCATGAATATTTCCTTGTCCTCTTGTGCCAACGCTTCTATTTCTTCCCGAAATTCCTCTAGTGCAGAGAAGTCAACATGTACCGACTGGCCTTTACGCCCCTTCTTACCTGCTTTGCGCGCTCGGGCCATTACGTCCACCCCTTGAACAGATTAAGAACAATCTCCTGGTGATTAGTATACACGGCAGGTTGACCGGCTAAATGATAGTCAGTCTTCCTGCCGTTCTGTGTTATGGCAATTTTGCAGCCGGGCTTAATAACGATTTCCGGCGCAAGAAATAATCTGATTACCTGTGTAGGTACGCCAGCGCCATCGATCATGGAAGTGTCGGTAATGGTCTGGAACGACAGTCTACAAGGTTGTTCGGTGAGGACAGGCACTTCTTGCATATCGCTTATCTTGGTGTCAGCGTCTTGTACTGATTGATATTCATAGACAGTGCATTGCGCCTTGTACATGCTCTCTATTGCTTTCCTGACGGCGTTCACCAGCGGAACCGCCTATATGTCGTGAAGTCCGTATCTGTGTGCATTAGATAGCTTACTAAGGCATCATATTGGCTTTCTGCGCTGTCTGCATCTGTGAATGTGATTGTGGTGTCGCCCTCTTTGATCGACTTAACCACGCCCTCAAAATCAATACCTATAGACTGACCGCTACTCTTTTTTCCATATAGAAATTCGCCGCAGATCATATCAATAGCAACATACCGAAGTCCACTAGGAACTTCGGTAACATTGCAATTGTTCTTGATATGTTGTATTACCTTCTCAATGCAGAAGTTGAGTAGCCACTCATCTGCGGTAGTCACGGTATAGCCTAGCGACTGTAGCCGCTGAACTACCTCCTCATTCATTTCGCTTTTTTGCTCGCTTTCTCTGCACTGTCACTAGTAACTGTTATTTCTTCTGCGGCGATTTCTTCTGCGGTCTTAATGATCGTTGCTCCAAGTTTTTGTAGGCGCTCGGCATCTTCTGCACCGATTTCAAATTCTGTATTGACAGCGTGGTACATACCGCCATATTTGACTTTTTTCTTTTTAAAAACTGCTTTCATATTTCATTGTCCCCTCCTAGAATACTTTCAGTAACCGTGTTGCATCCATGCGCTCAAACGAGGGCAGAACAACCTCAGAGACCATTGTAACAACATTTACAGGATGAACTTCCTTGTATGTGGTAACAGCTACACCCGTGGACACAATGGAAACAAGTGCGTTTTCAGCACCACTCATTAGATCGGCTTCTTCCGGAGTAGTGCCATACCAAGTTTTACCCAGTGCGCCATCCGGCAACAGGCTCACGTACCCATCTGGGAAGAAGTTTTGATCTGCGCCAGACTCATCTTTATACTTTTTATTGTAGATAACCACCTTTAACCCCAGTTTACCGACCAAATATTGGTCAAGCATGGAGTCGGTAAGGATAATCCTATCGCCAGACAGGACATTCATGTCCATTTTAATAGCTTTATTCTGCATAAGATGCGCCCAGGTTTTTCTTGTCATAACGGCCCTGGTGATCGTTGTACCTGCGTCCCCTGCCTCGTTCATCATTTCCTGCAAGTCTTCAATCGGATTGGAAGAATCATGGTTACTCCACATGTCATTTCCGGTTAGTGTTAGAGTATTGTTCGATGCATACGAGCCGTCTATGTCGAAGTCATAGGTATAGTCAACGCGTTCAGCGTTAATGTCGATCTTGCCGCCCAACAGCAACCCCATACGCATTCGTTCCGGCTGAACCATTGCGCCATCAATAAGAGTCGCTGCATCGTCGAATATCTGTTTGAGTACCATCTGATAATAGGACTCATTTGCCGATTGCAGTTTGAGCAACTCTTGACGATCTTTTTCCTTGATTGTCATTGATTCGCGGAAGAACGGCATCTCTGTGTCAACCTTATTAACTTTAATCCGATCACGGACAGGAGCTTTTGCGTCGAAATTAGACGGTTTGAGAGCTACCGGCAGACCCTTATATCCTTTAAGCCAGGACAGGTCAAGGCCAAGTCTCTTGTCAGCGGGAAACAACGCCTCCCCTAGATATGGAATAGTGTTGCTGTTAACTTCTGTCCAATATGTAGCAATAGCCGGGGCTGTCACTAGTTCGAAAATACTTTTCATTAATTACACCTCTTATAATATTATTTTAAAAATGTGATCTGCTTCAACGCGGTAACTGCTGCCGCGTCCGGTGCTTCTGGCAACTTGTCCGTATTAATGAACGCATGAATTAACATTGTTCCCGGTGCAGCGCCATACGTCACGTCTACATCGCGGATTAATACGCCCTCTGCGCTGGCATTGTTCTTCTTGGTGACAAGTCCATCTAAGGTATCCAGTATTGCTCCTGCGCTACCGCCGACAATTGTGCCTGCCGGTACGATTTTCCTACCATATTCATCTGCTGTTACTCCAGTGTCAGCTACCATTACAGCTAGACCTACATAATGATCTTGAAATTTTAAGATTTCTACAGGCGTTGCATAAGTCGTTTGTACAACTTTCATTATTTACCCCCTCCAAAATAGTGGCTTTCGGCTTTAGCCGTTGTCTCTGTTACCGCCTTGCTTGCTGCTAGATTTTTTGCGAAATTTACTGCCGCATCTGGGCCAGGATTTGCATTGCCGTTACTTTCACCAGGAATAATTCCCTTAAATTTAGGTGCATCAGCGCCAAATAAAAACTTGCTATCCTCGCCTTGTTGAAGATTTTTAATCTGCTCATCTAGCCCCTTGATTGTTTCGCCGTCAAGTTCGGCTGTTTCCAGGTTGAGCAATGCGCGTACTGCCTTAACATTCTTGGCTTTCGCCCCTGCTAGAGCGGCATTAACAGCATTGTCAATCTGCATCTGCTTAACCTTGGACTCATATTCAGTTTTGGTGGTATTGTTCGCTTCTTGCAATTTGGCAATCTCGGTTTTCAGCGCGTCAATATCGCCGTTCGACTTTTTTAGCGCTTCAAGTTGGTTGTCGCGCTCCTTTAGCTGGGTTTCGATGTCTTTTTTAGTGTTATTGATTTCATCGAATCTTGCCTTAGGAATGAACCCCTTCAACTCTTCGCTACTTGCTTCGGCAATCTTTGTCGCTGTTGCTTCGTCTAATCCAAGACCGATCAATTGTTCTTTTGTCATTTTACCTCTCCTCAAACTCATTATTTTTACGTGGTCTAGTCCACGATGTTTGATCTTGTTCTTTTACGCCTGCAATACCAAAAAGGCGATATTGGGCATAGAAAAACACCTACACAATTATGCATAGGTGCTTTTACACTTCTGAAATTTTATCCAAAATGCTTTCATACAAGAGCGCTCTTGGCAATGGATTGTCGTTGTCATCAAAGTGATTCAACACTTCTTCCCCAACCTTCTCCTCCATGGAAAGCAAATCATCATCGCTATATTCTTCCTTTATGGCAATATTAATTGCTTGCAGAGCTTCTTGCTCGTCCTTGCTAAAAACAAGCTTCATCACGAACCCCCTTTCTTGTATTTTTTCACGACACTCCTGCCTGTTTTCCATGTCGTTATAATGTAACCAGTGTCTGGATTAATATTGACTGTCGCAAATTCCCCGATAAAACGCTGAGACGGTTTTTCATTATCCTTTATTTCAATTTTACCAACATGCAGCGGATTAATCAACGCATCTTTTATAGAATCAGCTGATATATTGCGCTTAAGCGCCCTTTCTAAGAGATGGCTTACTGTACCCTTGATTGTAGTACCTTGTGCGGCTATTATGCCGGTTAACGACTTGGCGTATTTCGCGTCGTCAAAGACATGCTTTTTGTACCACTCTTTATATGTCATATCACTTGGCACATAATATGTCTTGCCGCCTGCTTTCCTGGCAGCACGTTCCCCGAAGTTGTCCTTGAAATACGGCACTGTCGTAGTTCTGCACCGGACATGAAACGGCGGCGCGGTACTGCCTATTTGCCAATCGCTTAATCTAACCTTGTCGCCGTCTAGGGACTGACATAATGCGCTTGTGTGGTTGTCTAGTGTGGCGACGATCTTATACCGCTCCACACCCATTTCCTTGTAATTGTCATACCTTGAAGCAGACGCAAAAAAAGCGGATTCGGTCATTACTAACCGTCCCGCATTGCTCCTGCTGACATTGAACTTATGCTGTATTGTATCAATAAGTTGCTGGCGTGGGTCGCCGCGCATGAAAGCTTGTGTTAATTCGGTTTGTAGTGTGTTGGCTAATTGCTCTTTGTTCCCCCATATCCGTTCAGAGAAGTTCCTGCCGTCTACTGCCCACGGCTTGCTAAGTACGGCTGTTACTCGCTTGTCGTCCAGGCCATGAAGATTCCAACCAATGCCAATACCGCGCTGTATCTCATAGGCGGTACGATAATAACCATCCATGTATATCTGTCGTATTGTCTTATTCATGCCTACAGAAAGCTTGTCATGTACATGTTCAACATACTGTCGTATTTGCAACTTCAAGGCTTCTAGGCGGCTTATATGCACCCTAGTAGATGCATTTCTAAGTTGCTTAGTCCACGCGGCGTTAATGTCGTTCTCCTTGCCATACTTGATGTATTCTTTTACAGTCCAGCGGAATTCGGCTAACTCCTTGGTACTCAGTAGACGCTTGGCCTCCAGCAATGAAATGTCGTTGTTCTTCGCAAACCTGCTATACCATAACAAGATGTCTTTTTCGATACTCTCTATGGCTCGCCTATATTCGCGCTCCATGTCCAAAAAGAAGTCGTCTCCCAGTTTAAGTAGCGCGAGTTCCAACTGCTCAAAACGATCTTGCCAATACTCCCTATTGCGTTTAGGTACTTTTTTGAGAATGTCCTCTAAGTTACTGGTTTCCATCTTCATCACCGAACAAGTTTCTTTCATCCTCTAACAAGCCAGCTTCTTCTTTCTTTTCCGCTGCTATGCGCGCTAATTCCATATTAATATCTGTTGTCCATGGATGCTGGCTGACAATGGTTTCGTTAGAGAGTATACCGACCGACTTCTGGCAGTTTTCAATTGCTTCTGTTTCGTTAACCAGTATATCGCGATTGAAAATAACATTAACATGTTCCTTGGTATAATCACCTTGTCCAGTATGTAACAGATACCCCTTCACGAACCACAGCAAGTCCTCAAACGCCGCTTGAAACTCTGTCTCCATGCCGTTAGCATCAAGATCGATGTCACTATACATAGACTGTATATTCATTTGATTAGGGTTGCTGCTCATGCGATCGTCTTTAGCGTCATAACCGCGCCCATTTTCAATCATGGCCTTTTTAAGCAAGTCAAGGATAGTCTTATAGTTTTCGGCATTGACATTGATCTCAAGTGTCTCAACGCCGCCTTTGACATCGCCATCATACCGAACCTTAATCGCGCCGTATGTAGCTAGGTTGCGTCGAAGTTCGCCCAAATCAGCACCATCATAGTTCTTGATAACAAGAATAGTGTTCCGTTTGTCCTCTTGCATGTTGTTTGCGAAGTCGCTTAACACCTCGTTAATAGCGTCTTGCAGTGCCTTGGTACGCCTGATAAGTGGTATTTCCTCGCTGTTATACCGGAATGCAATTAGAGGTATCCTTGCCCAGTTTAGAGGTTTTTCTTCGTCACCCTCAATTATTGTTAAGTACGGGCTATATGGCATTTCGTGGTCTGGAACAAGCTTACCATTCTGCTTCTCGTAGAAGTATACGCCGTCTTTCTGGTACACTTCTACCTTAATTATTACAACTTCCTTGTCTCCCTCGTAACCATCTACACAATATTCTCTGACAGCGCATTCTAGGATGGTTCTATCTGCATCGGCCCAGAATGGCAATACCTCGTATGAGGGGAACCGCTTAAATTTCAGTTCTCCTCGTTCGTCACAATAGAGGAATAGCCATCCAACACCGCCATTAAATGCACCCTTGCCGATGTTACGAAAAACACGCATAAACCGCCAGTTAAATATGTTTTTCAGATGCTCGCCAAATGCATCTTTTTCGGTTTCAAATGTTAGCGGCTTAGACAGCAGGTAATTGACTTTCTGGTCGACAAGCTTAGCATATTGGTTGTCTAGTATCCTGTTATTGGGCAAGTTGGTTATTGTGATCGGACGACCACCTTCACCTATTGCCGTCCGCTCGCGTGTCAATATCTTATGTTCGCCCTCGTAATACCTGATACCACGCAGCATATCCTTGAATTTCCTTGATTTATGGAACTTGCTTAATTCCAATTCCAGGAAACGAATGTCACTGATTCGACTAGCTGCTCCCAACCTTATTCTCTCGTTGATTTCCTCGGTTTGGTCTCTAAAAAACAACACTTATCACCTCTTACACCTTGCCATACATTTTGCCGTATCGTTCTATGTCGAGTTTTATAATTTCGTCGCACATTTCCTGTAATAGCCTTTTACTTGTGTCGGCATGAATATTAATAATTGGCTTAATGTTACACGCCGGCTCTATCTTTTCTTTGAGTTTGTCGGCGCGTTCCAATAGAGTAATTAACTCTTGTACGCTTTCCTTTGCCCTATCAACTTCGCTTGTATCAACATCGACTGTTACGGTAAGCCCTGTGTCCCTACTGTCGCTTTCTTCATCCTCGCATACCGGCTCATATGTCATTTTAAATATATCTGACTTGCAGGGATATAATTCACCTTTCACGCCTCGGATAATATAATCGCCCGAATCGGCTCTATGCGTTCCTTCAAGCGTTTCAATGAATATCTTGGTAACGTCGATTTCATAATGATTAACTCTGCCGTCTCTCCAGGCCTGATAGAACCATCCAGGCGTTTCCTCTATTGGCAACCCAGCAACCCACTGAAACGCCTCAATTACTACAGGCTTCTTCCTATACTTACTCATTTAATCAACCTCCATATTAAATGTGTTGTTTCTCCATCTGGGATTAATGCCGCCACCGCGCCGACCGCAAGCATTATTGCAAGCATCCGGTTGTCTCGTTTAGCTGCCGCTCGCCGCTGTTCCTTGTTGTTTCCATCGCCATTCATGATATGCAGAAATAGCCAGACGGCGAAATTCATACTTAATATTAAAGGCAGAACGTAAAACCTTAACAGGACAGTTGCCTCCATGTTAATCCTCCAACTTCTCATAATGCAGTTCAAAAATACCTGGCTTACACGTTCTAATTTCCATATGACCACTCATGATAATATAGTCGCCGTCACACACTGTCATTTTCTTTCCTGCCGTTGTTACAATGGTTGCACTGCAATCTTGATTAATTACTACTGAGTCCACAAGACGATCAAACCATGTCGGGATACAAACACCTTCTGTTATTGAACATCTGAACCACTGGAACGCATGAAAAATGCTTTTCTTCCTATATATAGCCACTGTCGTATCCCTCCATTAATCAAAACTAAATGCATCTCCCCCGCATACCTTCTCCGCTATGCCCGTTGTAGCGTCTGGTGCATCATCGTGCTTGTTCTTGCCCTCTTTCTGGTACTTGAGCATTGCGTCATAATACTCAGGCCACCGATCACGCCAGTTAGCTGGAAAATAGACATGGTTCATAACCCAGGTACTGTTTGACAGTATCCGCGCCTTTTTATTCTTTGATTGGTGGAATGTATTGATTCTAGTACGGTTACTGCGATACTTTTCGCGTAATATACGTTCAACAGCGCGTCCAAATCCACGACCGCCGCTATTAGATTCAATGTCGGCAATATTTACTTTCCCTTCATGTAGCATCTTAGCTGTAGCCGGTTCAGTTTCTTCCATTGGAGACTTGGTATATAACACGTCTAGCACATATGCATCGCCATTGTACACGCCATAATTAATACTACAGAGGTAATCGTCGCCGGCGTCTGCTGTATCAGTGTAGTTTCGTATTGCTGTGAACAATGGACTTCCGCTGTTGCTGACAGGAATATGATCGTATGTCTTGAGATTACTGTACAGCCTGCCCTTAATGTCGATTGGCTCTTGCTGGTAGTTGGCACTGGCTATATCTGCGCCCATAGCTTTCTTTTTAGCTTCGTAACTGGCGCGAGACAACACTTCATCACAAAGCATAGTTCCATCATCTTGCAGGGCTTTCATGCATATGTGCTTGATCTTAGCCCCTTGTTCCTGGTAGTGTTGCAATGCCCTGCCGGCTAGATCATCACTTGCCCATCTAGTCATAATAATAATAATCTTACCGCCTTCTTCAAGACGAGAGAGCATTGTATTCGCGAACCAATCCCAGTGTTTCTGCTTAACATCTTCGTTATAGGCTTCTTCCGCATTCTTAATTAAGTCGTCAATTAGCATGAGAGAACAACCGAACCCTGTAGCTGTACCGGTAGGAGAGGTGGCAAGGTAATTGTTGTAACCACCTTCCAAACTCCATAGATTCATAGCTCCATCACCCTTCTTAATACGGGTATCGGGGAATACATCAGAATATACCGGCTTATGAATATCAGCCTTTTCCTCTTGAATGCTGTTACGGACATTCTTAGAGAACATAGTCGATAGCGTCTCATTGTAACTGCCTGTCATGATTTTTTCTTCATTGCTCTTGCCTAATACCCATTCGACGAATAGACCGGCGGTACGTGACTTCCCGTGTCGCGGCGGCTCATTAACTACTAATACCTCATAATCACCTTCGTAGAACTCCTGTAGCTCATTACACAAGTCCTTTAGATATTTACGATCTGGCTTATAGAAGTCCGGGGCTTTTAGGCGGCAATAAAAATAGAACTCACACTTAGCAAGTTCTATTCTAGCGCCTAATTTGATTAGCTCTCTATTCACTTTCTTCACTAGCCAATTTGACTAGTTGTTCCTTGGTTAATCCCTGGAATGGATTATTGATTTTAGCATTCATGTCAAGGTCTTTTCTGTCACGCCATTCAGCCGGTTTGCGGTTTTTAAGCCAGAATATCTGCGCCGTTGTATCAGGTTGTACTTCTTTTTTTACTTTCTTAGTGACCATCATTTCGCCATATACTAATTCACTAGTTACCTCGGTATATTCATACCCTATCGCACGCTTGAACAATGCGTTTTCGACTTGAATATCAACAACTGCCTTGCCCTTTTTTAAGGCATTAAAAATAGCCGTATGTCGTTTCTGGTAGCTATAGAGAGTAGTGGTACTAATACCCATATTAGCGGCTATCTGCTCATCAGTTAGCCCGTCTCTTGCCCATGCTTCTAATTGAATTAATCCATCATCAGTCAACCACTGTCCCGACTTATCCTTTGCCATGTTATCACCTCGCCCCAACACCTTCAACAATAACTTCATCATTAATTGATGCATGTTTATCAATTTCTCTTATTACTGCCAATAATACATGCGGTTGTGCTGCATTATGATCTTTTCCTGCAACCAATATTCTGATTGGCTCGCCGGTACTGCATGGAGGTATTACATCGACATATCCAACGCCTGCAACACTATACACTATAGCCTTATAATGTTCAGCGCTACCTATTTCATGCATCGATCTATCTGCAAATTCCTTGGCGTATTCGTCCATATCTTTTATTGTACACTCGCTACTGTGTTCGTTATTATTAATCAGATACTTAATAACTAGCTGTTCGACTTGTTTCTCCCTTTCTTTGTTCAACAGACGAAAAGTTACCTCAGTAATAGACTCTACTGCCATTTCTGAATGCTCTGCATCGTTACACGCTTCTATAATTGCCTTATACGCTTCTTGTCTGCGTTCTTTTTTGAGCAGCGCTTCTAACTCAGATTGAAACATCTTTATATTCATATACGTTCCCCTTTAATCCCAATATTCAACAACCACTCCGTCCTCAATTTCTTTAGTGCAGTTAGTTATATCTTCTTTGGACTCTTCCAAATACTTAATCGTTAACTCCCTGATTTTTTCCTCTGTTGCTTGGTTAAATAACGGATAAATAATATTGTTTACGGTTTTCGTCAGCGCTTCATGGTTTTTGCCACCGCTACATGCCCGATCAATAGCTTTCTCTATTTCTCCTAGTTGCGCTTGCTCTAATATGTCTCTTAACTCACTCTCAAACTTCTTTATATCCATGTCATCTCCCCTTTCTCCTCATTCGCCCATTCCTACGAACACATATCCCAACGTCCGGCATCATTAGACTTCTATAATCTTCCTCCCTCATCTTCTTACAATAAGAGACACACATCCGATCAATGTAGTATGTTGGGTTTGTCCCGCATTGCTGATTATTATAGTATTGACATGTTGTATTGTTGCAGTA
>Ga0153999_1000314_pt1 | contig 22756 bp, 21 predicted proteins | sample TSNC083MetaG_FD_104675 | JGI IMG/M metagenome (GOLD analysis project Ga0153999, IMG submission 104675) | Attine ant fungus gardens microbial communities from North Carolina, USA - TSNC083 MetaG | ecosystem: Host-associated > Fungi > Mycelium > Unclassified | place: USA: North Carolina, Lumber... | reverse complement strand
TAAGAACTTTCCTGCGCCCGGCACTACAATAGCAGTGAGCCGACCAGTCTCAATGTCAATTTCTATGTCAGTTATCGTCCCCAAGCGTTTCCCGTCAATTATATTAATGACTTCTTTTAACTTTAAATCACTGGTTTTTAGCATTTATCCCCCTCCTCTTCCCCATTATCTGCTTAACTATGTAGTGGCTATAATATGACTCTACAATAATTATATGAAGGACAAGGGCTAAGAGTGACAGTCAGGCATAAAAAAAGTGTTGGCATCATAAAACAAGACCAACAGTAACTTAAAGAAAATATCACCGAATTAAATTTCTATCGTTAATAATTTGGCAGGACAGACTCAGGGGAACACCGACTTTATCCGATGACTAAACTTCAGACGGGGTTAAAACCCCACCTGAAGCGCGCGTCTCTCCTTATTAAAGCCCTGTTCCACCGGACCTCTGCTATTTATTAAATAGCTCAGCTATTTTCCAGCGGATTTGCACAGTCGCCTTCTGTTCTCCAGATTCTGCAGCAGCATTGATTGGGGTCAAAACCGTGTTGGCGCCATCAACAAAGCATAACGGCGGAAATAGTACACACCACCAATTCTGCCCGGCTCCTTGGCCGATAAGAATACGGACGGCCTGATAATCTCCCGCCGGCAGTTCCAGACTGCCATAAGAACGAACGGGGAAAGGAAATGTACCCATTTGTACAGCAACAGCATAATTTGCACCATTAGCGGCTATCACCTTTTTTGCCTCTGCCACAATAGTCTCTTGATGGCTCATAATGATCTCATTGGCTTCTTTGGCATTACTGACATTCTTAACATAGGGCGTCAAATAGGCAATGATGGCATCGCGGACCTTTAGTTTAAGTTGTTGATCCTGAACACTGTCACTGTTGGCCAAAATATGCAACCTGACATAACCACCGCGCTCAATAATTACAGGTACGCCTAACTCCCGTTGCTCTAGCAGCAAGCTCCAACCGCCGACTACCGAACAAAATAATAATGCTAACACCATGAGTTTAACCCTTGGTGGTAAATTTCTCCTCATCATTCTTCCTCCACTATTACAACAAATTCTATACATATTTGCGCATGTGACCTAAAGCTGCTTTTTCCAGCCGCGATACCTGCGCTTGTGATATACCAATTTCTTCCGCAACTTCCATTTGTGTCTTGCCTTCAAAGAATCTAAGCGTAAGAATATGTTTTTCACGCTCACTTAACTTACGTAAGGCTTCTTTTATCGCCACGCCCTCCAGCCAGCTTAGATCTAGGTTTTTATCATCACTAATCTGATCCATAACAAAAATCGGGTCGCCACCATCGTGATAAATGGGTTCAAACAGTGATATTGGCTCCTGGATAGCATCAAGAGCAAAAATTATTTCTTCTCTTGGCACCTTGAGCTCTTCCGCAATCTCATTGATTGACGGCTCGCGCGAATGCCGGTTGACGAGTAAATCACGAACTTGCAATGCTTTATAGGCAATATCCCGCATCGACCGACTGACCCTGATGGGGTTATTATCCCTTAAATAGCGTCGTATTTCCCCAATGATCATAGGAACTGCATATGTCGAAAACTTAACATTTTGTCCTAAGTCGAAGTTGTCAATCGCTTTCATTAGGCCGATACAGCCGACTTGGAATAAGTCATCAACATTTTCACCCCGGTTATTAAACCGCTGGATTACGCTGAGCACTAGCCGCAGATTGCTATAAATCAATTGCTCCCGGACTGCTCGTTCACCGGCTTGCATCACTTCAAACATCTCACGCATTCTAGTGGCAGAAAGCACCGGGAGCTTTGCTGTATTAACACCGCATATTTCCACTTTATTGACAATCATATTGCACCTCCCCAGCATTTCTAAGCTACTAAAACTATTTACCCTACACAAGCATTATTGCCATGGCTTGGAGGTTTTATACTCGCTCTGCCAATATAAGAAGGGTAAAAAAAAAGCCGCATGGTTCATTCCATGCGGCTGATTTCTTTGCGTAATCGCTTAATTATTCTTTTCTCCAGTCTGGATATATAAGACTGTGATATCCCCAGCATATCGGCAACTTCTTTCTGCGTGCGCTCATTGCCGTCATCTTTAAGGCCAAATCTAAGCTCCATTATCCGCCGTTCCCGTCCTGAAAGCTTGCCCATGGCCGCATATAGCAGCGTTTTATCTACTTCTTCCTCAACAGATTTATAAATGATATCATTTTCAGTCCCTAATACATCAGATAGCAGCAGTTCGTTGCCGTCCCAATCAATATTGAGGGGTTCATCAAACGATACCTCGGCTCTAGTTTTATTATTGCGGCGTAAATACATTAGAATTTCATTCTCGATGCACCGAGATGCATAAGTGGCCAGTTTAATCTTTTTAATTGGATCAAACGTATTGACCGCCTTTATCAGTCCAATCGTGCCAATGCTGACTAAATCTTCTACACTAATCCCAGTATTCTCAAACTTACGTGCAATATAAACAACAAGGCGAAGGTTGCGCTCAATAAAAACACTTTTGACCGACTTATCCCCTTTTTGCAGACAATTAAGCAAAAAAACCTCTTCATCACTCGATAATGGCGGCGGCAAGATTTCGGCACTGCCTACATAAAAAACTTCGTCTGGCTTAAGCCAGCCTATAGTCTGAAGAAATGAGATCACCTTAAGCTTAAAATATAGTTTAACTATCGGCCAGGTAATGCGCATACCTTTGCCTCCTTTGTCAAATTTACCGTTGTTATCAGCGCTGGGTGCAGCAGTGCCTGACAGTCACGATCACCGGCAAACACTCCCTCATAAATGCCGATCAGCACATTACCGCTACCGGCCTCTCCACACTCAGTAATTACAGTAACACTGTCAGGCCTAAATCCCAAAATCATTCCCTGTCGACCAACAGATTGATACGGAATAATCTCCACTCTCGCCAACCACTCTGTATCAACACACTGATCAAGCGCAGCCAACCAGCAATCAGCCTCAATCTCTGTTAAAAACGTTGCTGCTTGCGGACTAAGCAGATTGAGTGCCGCTTGTCGGTTTAACAGAACGACCGGTTTACTCCCAAGCAGAGAATATAACCCATTACCGGTATCTAAGAGCCCTGTTACCTCAATACATCGCCCCTCATACTCTATTCTTGCTTGATATAAAGCCCGCTGCCGATACACTCTTCCCAGCATACGCCTAACAATCAGCAGAATGAGCGCCACCGCAATTATGCTGCCCACAATTAAATTGCCCCACGATACGCTTATACTATGAGCATCACTATAGAGCATTCCGGTCTGAATAAAAAGCAGCCAGCCTAATACGGCTCCGCCTAGAATAAAAGAAACAATAAAAAAAATACTAACAAGTAAAATCGTTATTGTAAATGGTTTGAGGCCAAATGCCAATAAGATTAATGCTACCGACGCTAACAGTTTTCCGGGGACAGTGTAGAGTACAGCCATCCCCGGAAAAATTCCGACTAATGCATAAACCCCGCCGATAAAAGCCGCCGTCAATAATCGTTTCCAACAAAAACGTATGCCGGCAGCATAAGCTGTTAACGCTAAAATGACACTATTCATAATAAAATTAACGAAAAGTACCACATCAGCATAGATATACACGGGTCACACCTTTCTTTATATGGGATTTTATACCATGTAAAAAAACTCATCCAAAGCAAATATATGCTCAAGATAAAAATACTATTCCATTATAACAAGCATCTATTTAAAATAATGTAATTTTTTGCCAAGCAATTAGGGCAAAAGTAGACAGAAAAGACCCGGCTCAATTATTGAGCCGGGTCTAATTGACAAATATAGTATTAGCGCCGCATCCAGGCCGGGATATCCAAGTCGCGCACTTTAAACGGCTCTATAGCCGGACTTTCGATCCTGCCACTGCCTTTAGCCGCTGGTTTGGGATCAAAGCCAGTAGCAATAACGGTTACCCGAACCTGATCTTCAAAACGTTCATCGATCGTGGCGCCAAAAATAATTGTCGCTTCCGGATCGGCAGCCTTAGCAATAATATCAGCTGCCTCATTAACCTCAAACAGGGTGGTATTAGGACCACCAGTAAAGTTTAATAACACTCCCTTGGCGCCATCAATTGACATTTCGAGCAGCGGACTCCTAATAGCCGCTTCAACGGCGGCAATCGAACGGTTGTCACCTGTACCAAAACCGATACCCATCAAAGCTGAACCAGCATCACTCATAATCGTCTTAACATCGGCAAAGTCCAGGTTTATGAGTGCCGGCACGGCAATAAGATCAGAAATACCCTGAACACCTTGACGCAACACATCATCAACGATTTTAAAGGCATCCATGATTGAAGTCCGCTTATCGACTACCTGCAGCAAGCGATCATTAGGGATTGTAATTAGCGTGTCAACTTTTTCTTTTAGTTTGGCAATTCCCCGTTCCGCCTGCGTCTGGCGTTTGCGGCCTTCAAAAGTAAACGGCTTAGTGACAACACCGACGGCAAGAGCGCCAACTTCCCGGGCACATTCGGCAACGACCGGCGCCGCGCCGGTACCTGTACCACCACCCATACCGGCTGTGATAAACACCATATCCGAACCCTTGAGAACTTTGATAATATCTTCGCGGCTTTCCTGGGCGGCTTTTTCGCCAATATCGGGATTGGCGCCGGCCCCCAGACCTTTTGTCAGTTTTTCGCCAATTTGAATACGATACGCAGCCTCTGAGCCGATTAATGCCTGAGCATCCGTGTTAACAGTGATAAATTCAATGCCCTGCAGGCCGGCGCCAATCATGCGGTTGACCGCATTATTGCCGCCGCCGCCTACACCAATAACTTTTATCGAAGCGAACTGGTCTAAGTCCATATCAAATTCCAGCATTCGTAAGTTTTCCCCCTTAAGATCGATCAATTTCTCCACATTTGCAACAGATTTCTAGTTTTACAAACAAACAATTTCCAGGCACTTTGTTCTGACATTGGCTCACTGGCCATAAGTTTGGCGCCGTGTTTTATAATCCCATAGCACACAGTATTCGCAGGATGTACATACTCGGCTGTCAGTCGCTCTGGTTTTACCGTTTCAGCATGCATTTGAAATACTTTGGCTGCACAAGTCACTACACTCGGCATAGAACCGCAACCGCCAGTTAAATAGATAGCATCAAAACCTTGTCCCTGATCAGCTGCATGTTGCTCCAGCAGCGGCTTAATATAAGCGTACACCAAAGTGACGATTTCTTCTACCCTGCTTTCAATAATATCAGACAAAAAATCAAAAGATATATGTTGGTCTGTCGTTCCATAATCGTTGCAGTCTAATACAACGCCCTGATAACGCAGGTCAGGAGATAATCTAGAGTAATAACGCTTAATTTCTTCAGCATGAGCCCAACTTACACCTAGCCCCTGCATTAAGTCACTCGTGATATAGTCCCCGCCGAGTGGTAATGAGGCTGATGAACAAAGGCGGCCACCGACATACACGCAAATATTGGCAACACCAGCACCAATGTCGAGGAAAACGTAATTAGCTGACTGACAAGGCAACTCATTTATTATTCCTTGTGCCGCCATAACCCCATTGGCGACAAAACCATTTACGTCAATACCGTTTGCCCTGAGTGCATCGGTCAGACTTTGCAGCATGATCTGGGACACTGATACGATATGAGCTTTAACCTCAAGCGCGGCTCCTAGCTCTGCTACACTCTCTTGAATCGGTAAAACATGGAGAATCTCACATGCGCCATCGGCTACTGTAAAAGCCGCCGCCTTACAGGCGCGCTCGACATCTGCGCTTGTTACAGTACCCGATGATGCCAGCGCAATTGTACCTAGACAATCTTGGGCAACAAGCATTGTACCGCCAATCCCCAGATAAACAGATCCGGCTATATGGTTTTCTGATGCCATAACGACACACTCTACCGCCTGTTTAATCGAGTGGGCCAAAGCGTCGACTTCAGTGACAACCCCCCTCAGAAATCCTGCTGTCGGAGCGGCACCGCTGCCCAACAACGCTACACTGCCGTCTGCGCCCAGCCTTCCGGCCAAGACTTTAACCATACCTGTGCCGACATCAATTGCTAATATTGTTTTTTTATCCATAAATCCCTCGCAGCACAGTATTATGTTTATCCACATATTTTCAACACAAGAAGCATTTTCCCTTTTTTTAATTAGTAAAATTCTAGCGTTTTTTTAAACACCACCTATAACAAAAGCTTCAAAGCCGGAAATATAAAAGGCTTTGAAGCTTTCGCGCTACTTCTTCAGAAAATAGCGGCGTATAATCGCCAGGTTTTGGAAGATCCTGAGGCCAAAGGCCAGCAGAGCCACGTAGTATAAATCAATTCCCAGCCTGTCGCCAATATATACCAACCCGGCCGCCATTAACGAATTCATAAAAAAGCCTGTTATAAATACGGTATTGTCAAACTTCTCTTCAGCCCCTGCCCTAAGACCGCCAAACACTGAATCGAGCGATGCCAATAAGGCCACCGACATAAATTTAGCGTATTCAAGAGGTACTGTAATCGGAAAGACACTGCCAATAATTAAACCGATAACAAGTCCGGCAGTAACTGCCAATATCATATTAATGCTCACCCTCCTGAATCGGCTTGGCGAATTCAAAACGAAAAGCGCCTTTATATGCCGGAACTTGTACTTTGTCCTGCTGCTTAATCGATACCTGAATACCCCAAAATTGAAGAGTCTCAATGACACCACCGCGCATTTTAAGCGAGTTCTCCAAGGTAGTCGGCTCCCCGATCACTCTAATTTCATAAGGAGGTGAATACCGTAAATTATTGACCGATAGTGTCGGGCCGGCACAACGGACTTCAGAACTGGCAATAAGCCGCTGCTCATTAATCGAAATAGCTTCAGCACCCGCTGCCCATAACTCATTAATTACCTTAAGGATATCATCATCATGAATAAGATATAAATTCGGGTTTTCTCCCGGTTTTGACGGTCGCTTACTATCATCAATTGTTACAATAATTCCAGAGCCTTGTACCGCCACTATGCCAGCGCCCATCTTGATCGTTTCAAATTCTTTGGAAGCCGCTTCCGCACCTGAAGTGCGTTTTAACTCCTCAACCTGTTTCATGAGTTCGTCCCGTTCTTTTTCTGTCTGATTTAACCGCTGGGACAAGTCTTCTACTCTCTGGTAGGGAATACTTGATCCGATATCTTGAGTAGTACGGAATTGTATCGCCAGCATAATACCAAGCACAACGCAAACTAGGGCAATAGCAAACTTTCCTTGCTTAATAGGCAGCAAAATATCGCCTCCTTTCAAATGCTCCCTAATCTGTGCGTATTTTAATAATCGGTGACTTATAGTTAAGGTCTACATATTCAACATTCAGTTTTTTAGATGAAATTTCTTGCAAAATTTCATCTGTCAGTTTTGCTTTTTCAGTAAGTCGTCGATTATCACCCACCCGGATGTACATAGAGTCGACAGTGTAAGCGACAATTTCATCGGGCGATTCAATATTGACCTCAGATAGCGAGTTTAAAGAAGCTTCGTCCAGAGCTGCAAGATAAGTTAAAGCACTGGCAAGGACAGGGTTATTGACTTGATCGCCAACATATACGTTCCCTAGGCGAACTCCCGTGATAACAGGAACTTTTACCTCCTTTAAATTCCTTAAGGCAACAAGCACCATGCCTTGCCGGTCAATTTCGACAAAACCATGCTGGCTAGCGACAAAGGCAAGCGGTTTACGCTCCTCAATCAACACAGCAATTGTTGCCGGAAACCTTCTCTCAACTGTCACTTCCGCCACTCGCAAATCATTCAGCAGCCTGTCTTTTATATTGGCAGGCTTAAGCCTAAATATATTGACCTTTTCAGGAATACCTGCAATACGTAAAACTTCTTTAACTTCTACATATTTATTTCCTTCGATTAGTACTGTGCCGACAGTAAAATACGGAGAGTTAATAAACAAAAAGAGGGCTATCAACGTAACTAAAGCCGCCAGCAAAGCCATTAAGGTAGATTTCCGTCGCTGTCTGGCTATCTGTAAGCGTTCTGCCGTCTGCATGCTATCGTATCACTCCTATGGCATGTTCTGCAGTAATTATACAACGGATTGCCCGTTTAGCAAATAAAAAATTGGACAGCATCTGCCGACACTGCCCAAAACACCTTCTATTCGGCTGCCATCAAAAGAATTTTCTCACATAAATTAGCGAAACTCAGGCCAACAGCAGCAGCAGCTTGGGGTACCAGGCTAGTAGATGTCATACCCGGGATAGTATTAACTTCCAGTACATAAGGTATATTGCTGTTATCAAGCATGACATCAACCCGGCCAATTCCCCGGCAGTTTAACAGCCGGTAGGCGGCAAGCGCCAGTTGCTGAACTTCGACAGTTAGTGCAGCATCCAGTCTGGCCGGTACAATATATTCAGTCGCTCCCTGTGTGTACTTTGAGCGATAATCATACCGGCCTGATTTAGGTATGATCTCAATGACAGGCAGTGCTTCGGGCTGCTCTGTTCCCAGTATAGCAACAGTCAACTCTTTACCGGCAATAAATTGTTCTACAATAATATAATTACTATACTTAAATACTTCCGTTACGGCAATTGCAATGTCAGCCGATTGCTCAACAATAACAACACCGATAGTTGAACCCTGATTTGAAGCCTTAATCACCACCGGTACGCCAAACTCTTGCTGAATCTCAGCGGCTAAATCCCGCCCGGCATCCTGCTTGTTATAGATTCGCCACTGTGGTGTAGATATTCCTGCTGCCGTAAACAAATGCTTGCTTATAATTTTATCCATCGAAATAGCACTGGACAGCACACCTGACCCGGTATACAAAATACCTAACATCTCAAGAGTGCCTTGCATCAGTCCGTCTTCGCCATACAGACCATGGAGAGCATTAAAGACTACATCAATTTTTTCCTGCTTCAGTTGTTCAACAAAATTCTGGGGGACCAAGTCAATACCGATGGCATTATAACCTTTTTCCTGTAGTGCCGCCAAAATAGCCTGCCCTGTATTTAATGAGACTTCCCGCTCAGCAGACGGCCCCCCCATAACAACTGCAATCTTTTTATTTTTCATCAAATTGAATCCCCCTTGAGTTACCCTATACCCGCCTAATTTGAGCTCCTAGTGTCTGTAGTTTTTTTTCAATCGCTTCATACCCGCGGTCAATGTGATACACCTGTTCAATCTCTGACGTCCCCTCAGCGGCTAAAGCCGCTATTACCAGGGCACTGCCGGCTCTTAAATCAGGCGCTGATACAATGGCGCCAGTTAATTTTGAAACACCGCGGATAATGGCTGTTCGGCTTTCCACTTTGATTTTAGCCCCCATGCGAGTCAATTCATCAACATGTTTAAAGCGGTTTTCAAAAATAGTCTCAGTAATAATACTGGTACCCTTGGCAATAGCAACAAGTGAAAGCATCGGCGCCTGCAAATCTGTTGGAAATCCCGGATAAGGCAGTGTTTTAATATCAACACCCCTAAATTCACTAGCCTTGATCCGGATATAGTCACGCCCGGTGGTGATCTGCGCCCCAATTTCCTGAAGTTTATCTGTCACTGAGAACAGATATTCCGGAACAATATTTTCAACGACAATATCGCCATAAGTCATAGCGCCGGCTATTAAAAAAGTACCGGCCTCAATTCTGTCGCTCATAACATTATGTTCAGCAGGCACAAGCAGTTGTACGCCATCAATTCTGATCGTATCGGTACCGGCTCCGCAGATTTTTGCACCCATCTTATTTAAAAAAAGCTCTAAATCGGCTATTTCAGGCTCCCGCGCCGCATTGCGAATCATCGTCGTCCCTTTAGCCAGTACGGCAGCCATCATTGCATTTTCGGTAGCACCAACACTAGGGAAATCAAAATTGATTTCCCCGCCTGTTAATTCAGCCGCTTCCGCTACAATATAACCAAAACTTTCATCTACTTTTGCTCCGATTTTTTCTAAAGCTTTAATATGTAAGTTTATTGGTCTTGGACCAATCGCGCAGCCGCCAGGATACGACACTCTGACTTTTCGAAATCTCCCCAATAGCGGCCCCATCAAAAATACTGAAGCCCGCATTTCGCGCATTAACGGCTCAGGGATTTCGGCTTTGCTGACATTTGTCGTATCAATCAGCATTGTACGGCCCTGCCTTGAAATTTTAGCTCCAAGCAGTGTCAATATATCCTGCATAGCCTGGATGTCACGCAAATACGGAACATCATGAAGAATGCTGACACCGGAACACAAAAGCGTTGCCGCCATAATCGGCAAAGTAGCGTTTTTAGCCCCGCCTACCCGGACGTTGCCACATAGTTGTACTTCTCCACTGACGATAAATTTCTCCATCGCCCACCCCTCCAGACAAGTACAATCACCCTTATAAAACTTCAATCTTTTCTTCTAATAATCTCTACACATTATTGGTGCTGCATCAGCCTTTCTACTAACTCCTCGCCGGCCTGATAAATATTACCGGCTCCCATCGTCATGACTAAATCGCCGGGCTCGACAATCTCAGCCAAATACCGGGCAATTTTATCTTTATCCGGTATATAAATGACGCGTTGATCTGTCTGACTTTCGACTTCCGCCTTGAGCTTCTCGCCGTTAATACCGGGAATAGGCTGCTCTCCGGCCGAATAAATATCGGTTAGAATCAAGATATCTGCCGGTGTAAAGGCACTGCCGAACTGCTGGCACAGAAACTGAGTGCGTGTATACCGATGCGGCTGAAATACACAGATTAATCGCTTGGGCTCTGTTTGACGCGCGCCCAAGAGCGTTGTCGTAATTTCAGTTGGATGATGGGCATAATCATCAACTACCCAAACACCCTTTACCCGCCCTTTAGACTGAAAGCGGCGTTTCGCCCCCTGAAACAGACTAACTCCTTTACTAATTTGCTGGAAGCTTAAGCCGGTTTCAACCCCTACAGCTACTGCAGCCAACGCATTGGCCACATTATGCTTACCTGGAACACATATTCGGATCATCCCTAAAAGCGCGCCATGATAGTACACGTCAAAGCTTGTCATCGGACCGTCGGATTTTATATTACGTGCCGTATAGTCAGCCTCGTGCTCAAGCGCATAAGATACAAAGCGCCTGTTAATTGCAGACGCCAGATCCCTGACATAGCTGTTGTCGAAGCATAAGACAGCCAACCCGTCAACCGGCTTAAGCTTTTGCAGAAATTCGTTAAAAGTCCGCAATATATTATCCATTGTCTTGTAGTAATCCATATGGTCATTTTCAATATTCGTCACGACAGCAATATGCGGTGAAAGCTTCAGCAGCGAGCCATCGCTTTCATCGGCTTCGGCTACTAAATAAGCACCATGACCAAGTTTAGAACTGCCACCTATTGACTCTAATTCACCACCAATGATTATTGTCGGGTCAATACCTGCAGTCTCCAGCATCAGGGCAATAATTGAGGTCGTTGTGGTCTTGCCATGAGCGCCGGCTACAGCAATTCCCTGTTGTTTACCCATAAGAAATGCCAGCACATCGGCCCGGTGATATACGGCGATCTTCTTATCACGCGCGGCTTTAACCTCCGGATTGGTGTCAGAGATAGCAGTAGAAACAACAACAGCCTGTGCATCATTAATATTTTCATAACTGTGACCGATACAGACCACCGCACCTGCCTGCTCAAGCTTAAGAGTAACTGCCGATTTCTGGGCATCAGAGCCTGAAACAACATACCCCATGTCAAGCATTACTTTGGCGATGGCACTCATACCTGAGCCACCGATACCGATAAAGTGAATTATTTTTACATCATTTAACAACGATATTTCTCCCCTTTCTTGCGCACCCGTCTTTAGATGTAGCGCATCGTCAGAAAGAGCTGCTTCAAAAATATCCGGCTGCTACTCTGGCATACCACATTGTATGCGCCGGCTACATCCGGTGTTACCTTTTATTTATTTACTGTGCAGCTATACTAAGCTTAATCGCCAACCGGGCAATTACCGCTGCGGCCTCTGGCCGGCCCAACTCTCTGCTCTTATTAGCCATGCCTAAAAGCATGGCCTGATCTTCCAATAATTGTTTAAGTGCAGCTGTTAACTTTGACCCTGTTAATTCCTTATCCGCAATTACTTTGGCTGCACCATATCGCTCAAGCGCCTTAGCATTAAACTCCTGGTGATTTTCAGCAGCGTAGGGATACGGCACTAGTATGGCGGGAATGCCCCGGGCTGTCAACTCGGCCAATCCCACAGCCCCAGCCCGGAATATTGCCAAATCAGCGGCCGCCAAAGCATACGGCATATTATACAAATAGGGTTTTACCATAATATTACCATTATTTGCAAGGTCTATACCAGATTGTTTGATATTGCCAACTATGCTATTATACTCGCTTTGCCCTGTTACATGCAATATTTGAATACCCTCACTGCGATGAAAATGTTTGTACACATCAAACATAGCTTGGTTTATGCTGCGGGCGCCACGACTGCCCCCAGCAACCAATAAAGTAAGCTTATTTGGATCAAGGCCCAGTGCTGATTGAGCTTCTGCCCTGTCAGCTGTCATAACTTCAGGCCTGATAGGATTGCCGGTAAAGACAATCTGGTCAGGCTTGTACTTTTTAAAATATGGCCTAGCTTCGCTGTAACCTAAAGCAACTTTGTCTACAAACCTGGATAATATTTTATTCGTTATCCCCGGTATAACATTTTGTTCCTGAATCATGGTCGGAATTTTCAGCAGACTGGCAGCAAGCAGCACCGGACCACACACATAACCACCGGTACCAATAACAACGTTCGGCCTAAATGCTTTAATGATAGTAACTGAACGCCAAATACTGCCTGCCGTTGTAAAAATTGTCCGTACATTTTGCCAGCTTAACCGCCTTTCCAGCCCTCGTACTTCAATTGTCGTAAAATTAAATCCTTCTTTAGGAACAATATCTGCTTCAAGCCCGTGTTTTGTGCCGACAAACAAGATCTCACAGCTGTCAGCTAACTTGGCTACCTCTCTGGCTATCGTAATGGCGGGGTAAATGTGACCACCCGTGCCCCCGCCGGAAATAATCAGTCGCATATGATTGTCACCCTCCCCCAATACTACTTCACTACTTCAAACTGGCATACCGGGAAATGTTCAACAAGATGCCTACCCCCGCCATCGTAAAAATCAGCGCTGAGCCGCCAAAACTAATGAAAGGCAGCGGTATTCCCGTTACTGGCATCGAAGCGGTAACGACCGCAATGTTCATGAGCGCCTGTAAAACAATGATGCTTGTTAGACCGCCGGCCAGCAGACTGCCATACGTATCAGGCGCTGAAATAGCAATTTTAAACCCCCGCCAGGCAAATAGAAAAAACAAGATAATCACGGTGGCCGTACCGATAAAACCAAGCTCCTCACCTAAAATGGCAAAAATAAAATCGGTGTGTGGCTCAGGTAAATACAAGAATTTCTCCCGGCTGCGTCCCAGGCCAACCCCAAACAGACCGCCAGAACCAATTGCATACAGCGATTGAATAATGTGATAACCGCTATTGAGCGGATCAGCCCACGGATCGCTAAACGCCAGTAAGCGTTTGAGACGGTACGGTTCAGCGATAATAGCGGCCGCTATACCGACAACGCCAACAGCGCCAAGCGAGCCTAGATGTGATAATTTGGCGCCGGCGGCAAACAGCAAAATAAACACGGTACCACTAATAACAAGCGCTGTTCCTAAATCAGGTTCCTTCAAAATCAGTCCGAATACGACTAACAGCATCAGTAACTGGGGGATGACGCCCTTGACAAAATTTTCAATTTTATTTTGCGCTCCTGCTAAATTATTGGCAGTAAACAGTACCATGGCCATTTTTGCCATCTCGGACGGCTGCACGTAGAGTGAACCGAAGCCCAGCCAGCGCCTGGCGCCATTGACTACTTTCCCCAGTCCGGGAATAAGAACAAGGATCAATAAAATGATCGTAATAATCATCGTAGGCTTTGCAAGCTTACGCCAGATGTGATAATCGATATTCATTGTCAGCAGCATCGTCAGAAAGCCTAGTGTAGCCCAAATCAGTTGGCGCTTTAGAAAATAGTAGCTGTCATTATAGTTAACATACGCCGAAACCGCACTGGAACTATAAACCATTACTATCCCGAACCCCAATAAACCAATAATGGCAAAAAAGATAACATAATCGGGTGATTTAGGTCTGACCGGCATCGTGCTTTCCCCCTTAACCTAACCGACGAACCAATTCCTTGAACGTATTGCCCCGTTCTTCGTAATTGTTAAACATATCATAACTGGCGCAAGCAGGTGAAAGCAATACCACCTGAGGCGGCTTAGCCAAACGATGCGCCAGTGTCACGGCTTCGGTGAGCGAAGCGGCATGGTGTATATTCTCGACGTTATGTTGAGCAGCCGATTCAGCAAACCGCTGCCGGGCAGCCCCCAGTAAAATCAAATGATCCACCTGTTTTTTGACAAGACTCATAAACTCAGTTAAATCCGTACATTTATCCGTTCCGCCCGCAATCAGGATAACATTCCCAGAAAAAGCTTCCAACGCTTTAATTGCTGATTCAGGATTAGTGGCTTTAGAATCATTGTAATAGTGTACGCCGGCAATCCCGGCAACAGGCTCAATCCGATGCTCTACTCCGGGAAACGATGCAAGCACCGCAGCCATAGCCTGAGGGGCAGCACCGGCAAGATAGCCGATTGCACAGGCTGCTAATGCATTCTCAATATTATGATCGCCTTTTATTCTAACGTCTGAGGCAGCACAAATATCAACTGTCGCGCCTTGCCAACTAAGCCTGATAATTCCATTCTCGACGAAAATTCCACAATCCAAACGTTGACTGCGGCTAAAAAATAATATTGTACTGTTGGCGCGCTTAGCCATTGCCCGCACAGCAGCATCATCGTAGTTAAGAATTAAAAAATCGGTTGCCTGCTGCGTGGCAAAAATACGCTCTTTCGTTTGCCGATAAATGTCTAGCGTGTGATGCCGATCAAGATGATCGGGCGTTACATTTAAGACTGCCGCAATATAGGGGCGAAACTTACTGACCCCCTCAAGCTGAAAACTTGAGATTTCAGCAACAACAAAGCCATCCGCCTCAGTTGCCAGTGTCTGCTCCGACAGGGATGCACCAATATTGCCGCCTACAGCTACCTGATGTCCGGTAGTCTTAAGTATCTCCCCGACAAGCGTCGTTGTCGTCGTTTTGCCATTAGTACCGGTAATGGCGACAATAGGCGCCCGACTCAATCGATAGGCTACCTCAACCTCGCTTAGAACCGCTATTCCCCGTTTTTGTGCGGCAGCCGCAAGAGCAATGTCGATTGATATGCCTGGCGACAATACAAGGTAATCGATAGCAGCAAGCAGCGCTTCGTCTTGATGGCCCAGTGACAGCACGACTCCGGCTGCTTTGAGCCGGGATAAGTCTTTATTAATATCAGCGGCAGGTTTTGCATCACTTAAAGTAACATGAGCGCCTAACTGACGCAGAATATAAGCGACCGAAATACCGCTGATGCCGGCCCCCAGCACTAATATATTTTTATTGGTAAATTCCGTATGTCTGTTCATTGTACACCTCCTGCCCAGCTGATTGCTAGCATACTCAACGCCACGGCAGCAAACACTGCGCCTGCCAGCCAGAATACTGTTACCACCTTTTTCTCCGACCAGCCGGATAGCTCAAAGTGATGATGGATGGGACTCATTTTAAATATTCGTTTGCCAGTCGATTTAAACGAAATAACCTGAATAATGACCGAAAGCGCCTCAATAACAAAAACACCGCCGACAATAACCAGCAAGAATTCGGTCTTAGTCATTACCGCTACCGCTGCTAATGCCCCGCCTAATGCCAGCGAACCGGTATCTCCCATAAAAACCCTGGCGGGGTGAGCGTTATAGCGCAAAAAACCTAAACAGGCTCCAGCCAGGGCCGCGCAAAAAATAGCTAAATGCGGCTTGCCAAAATACATCGCAATGACGGCATAAGCCAGTGCCGCTACAGTTGTCGTGCCTGCAGCCAAACCATCAAGACCATCAGTAAGATTGACGGCATTGGTAGTGCCCACAAGCACAATAAAAATCAGCAGATAGTATAAAGCGCCAAAATCAATCGTGACCCCGAGAACAGGTATCCAGATATCAGTACCCCGGCCAAAATAAATGCTGGCAACATAAGAGAGCGCCAAGGCCATAACGATCTGACCCAGCAGCTTTTGCCGGGCTTTAAGCCCGAGAGAACGCTTACGCACAACTTTAATAAAATCATCGAGAAAACCAATCAAGCCATGACCCAGGGTAACAGCTAAGGCCAGCAATACTTCGGGATTATTACCGGCAAAAATAACACTGGGAATGACAACAGCTACTAAAATTAACACCCCGCCCATCGTGGGAGTGCCTGCCTTGGCATAATGCCGTTCAGGTCCTTCTTCCCTAATACTTTGCCCATACTTCAGCCGCCTTAGCATCGGGATAACCAATGGACCCGCGATTAAGACAATAGCAAACGCCATCCCGGCAGCATACAACAATTCCTGCATCGTAACCTCCTGTAAGACTCCTATAACAGCGACGTATCGTTAAATAGTTCCAACACCATTTCCATCTTCATGCCGCGGGAGCCTTTTACCAAAACGCAGTCGCCAGGCTGCAGCAAGGAACGTAACGCCCCGATCGCCTCCTGATGATTCTGAAATGCCCGGCTAATTGCCACACCATGTTCACTGGCCGCCGCTTTTATATGTCCGGCTAACTCTCCCACAGTCAATACCATGTCGACTCCTTGAGCTGCAGCCTGCCGGCCAATCTGGCGGTGAGCTGCAACGGCCGCATCGCCAAGCTCGAGCATATCGCCCAATACCGCAATTTTACGGCCACTGCCGATGGCGGCCAATGCGCTTATCGCGGCAGCCATTGATAACGGGCTGGCATTATACACATCATTAATCACAGTATACCCGCCGCATTGTTTTATTTCCAGCCGCATAGCGCCGGGAACAAATCGGCTAATGCCTTCTTGTATTTCACTGGACTTTAAACCTAATTCCCAGCCAACAGTAATGGCGGCCAAAGCATTATACACATTATGAACGCCCACCGCATGCAGCGTAACCGGAAAAGAGCCGCGCGGACTTATGCAACGAAACTGAGTGATCCATGCGCCGTTCATATCAGTAGTAGCAGTGATATTTTCAGCGCGGACACACGCATCTGAATGTAAGCCATAGAGGACAACCCGCCCTTTAGTTTTCGTCTGCATCGCCCGGACACGCGGGTCGTCGGCGTTGAGTACCACTAAATCATCATGAGCAATTGATTCTACTAACTCGGCCTTGGCAGCGGCAATATTATCGATTGAACCTAATGTTTCCACATGAGTTTCACCCACATTAGTCACTACCGCGACAGTAGGCAGCGCAATTTCGGCTAGCTCACGGATCTCGCCGCGGGCGCGCATGCCCATTTCAACAACGGCGGCTTCATGGCCTGGCTCCAGCTTTAGTAAGGTTAACGGCAAGCCAATCTCATTATTAAAGTTAGCCTCTGTCTTTAACACATTAAACCGGCTGGACAAAACTGCGGCCAGCATATCTTTTGTTGTTGTCTTGCCGTTCGAGCCGGTAACCGCAATGACAGGGATCTCGTACCGCCGGCGATGATATTGGGCTACCGCCTGCAACGCAGCCAGCGTGTTCTCAACTTGGATAACCGTCACATTTTCATGCTCTGCTGCCTCTCTGCTGACAACAACGCCACTGGCGCCCTTGCTAACAGCCTGCGCGATAAACTGATGTCCGTCAAAACGTTCGCCAACAAGCGCAATAAACAAATTGCCCGGCTGCACAGTTCTCGTGTCTGTCGAGATGCCACGAAACAATTTGCCGCCTGCCACACCGACCAAGCGCCCGCCGGTAGCCTTTAACACCTCAGTTAACGTAAAATCAGCCATTCTTGCCCAACTCCTCAATAGCCTCGCGTGCGACCTGCCGATCATCAAACTCGATTGTTCTATCTTTTAATATCTGATAAGTTTCATGACCTTTACCGGCAATAAGCACAACATCGTGTGGCCCGGCAAGCTTAACCGCCTGAGTGATAGCCTGCCGGCGGTCGACAATCACTTCATAAACCGTCTGGCCGCCGGCGGCCAGACCTTCCCGAATGCCTGCTTCCACATCAGCCAATATCTTTTCCGCATCTTCACTGCGGGGATTATCGGACGTAGCCAGTACGATATCACCGTACAAAGCAGCCAGTTTCCCCATAATCGGCCGCTTCGTGCGGTCACGGTCGCCACCGCAGCCAAACACCACGATAATTTTGCCCCTGGCAAACTGCTTAGCCGTCGTCAGTACGTTTTCCAGCCCATCAGGCGTGTGGGCATAATCAACTATGACAGTAAACTGCTGCCCGGCATTGACCAGTTCAAACCGTCCCGGTACACTCTTAAAGTGCTCAAGAGCTTGCTTAATAATCGTCAGGTCAATTTTTTCGGCTAAAGCCGCCCCTACTGCAGCTAACACATTATATACATTGAATAGGCCGGTTAACCCTAGCCGCAGCTCAATAGCACCAAACTGTCCCTTAATACTAAAGCTGGAACCGGTTGCCGCAACATCGACATCAACGGCAGTTACGGCAGCCGCATCATTAATAGCATAACTGATCACCGGATATGTCACTTCTTTGATCAGCTGACGGCCGGCCTGATCGTCAATATTAATGACGGCTGTTTTATTTATTTTCTTATTGTCCGGATTGCTTAAGCTCTGGAATAATGTGGCTTTGGCAGCAAAATATTTTTCAAATGTTTGGTGAAAATCAAGATGATCCTGAGTCATATTGGTAAACACAGCGACATCAAATTCACAGCCCGCCACCCGGTTAAGCGCCAAGGCGTGTGAAGATACTTCCAGTACAGCATACTCTATATCGCTCTCGACCATTGCCGCCAGCGTTGTCTGCAATTCAATAACATCCGGTGTCGTATTCTTTACCGGCAAAACCGTTTCATCAATCAGCGTCTGCACTGTCCCCATGAGACCGACCCTGTAGCCGGCCTGCCTTAGAATACTTCTGATTAAATAACTAGTCGTTGTTTTGCCGTTAGTACCGGTAATACCGATCATCCTGAGTTTACGGCCAGGATAATCAAAAAAACATGGGACAACGGCCTGCATAGCCGCCCGGGTACTATCGACAATTATAATCGTTACACTGTCACCGGCCGGCAACAGCGTTTGTTTTTCTACAAGCACCGCTGTAGCGCCACGCTCAATAGCGGCAGTGATAAAATCGTGGCCGTCAACATGAGCTCCCGACAAACAAACAAATAACGTACCAGGCACTACCTTGCGAGAATCGTGTTCTACCGCGGTAATTTCTTTATCCACGCTTCCTTGTATCGTTGAGTGTGGCAATAATGCTACCAGTTGTTCTAGGTTTTTAGCCATAACGTTCCTCCTACCCGCTTGGGTCATCTATATACTATGCAGTCGAATTCAACTATTGTTAAATATTTTTACCAATATTACTTAGTTTAACGCCATTTACTCAAAATAAATAGTAATACTTGCCCCTGGTTGCACTTTATTACCAGACGGAGGATCTTGCTTTACGGCTTTCCCTTCTGTCCCTACCGGCTCAATGACAAGACCAAGCTCGGCTAGCATATCAGATGATTCGCGTGGTGTCCGGCCAGTTAAATCAGGCACTGTCACCTCACCGGCTCCATAGCGCGGCGTCCTTGTATATAGCAGCACACCGCCGCCGCTAGGTATCCGACTGCCCGGTTTCGGAATCTGATCGGCCACCCTACCACCTTCTTCCTCAATACGCGGAGTAATGCCGGCGTTCTGCAGTTCTTTAATAGCCTCAGGCACACTCAAGTTAATAACCGACGGCACGAGCACATGCGTTTCCTGGCTACCTGGTTTAGCTGTGCCTATTGAAAGCTCAGGATTAACTTTAAGATATTGCAAGACATCTTTCATTACCGCGCCGAATACCGGCGCTGCAATCTGACCGCCGTAATAAAGGCCAACAGGTTCATCAATAATAACAAGCATAGCGATCTGGGGATTATCAGCAGGTGCAAAGCCAACAAAAGACGCCACATATTTTCCAGGCAAGTATCCGCCGGCGCCTACCTTTTGTGCAGTACCGGTCTTGCCGGCAATCTTGAAACCTTCGATATAGGCATTTTTGCCTGACCCTTGTGATACAACCGACTCCAATACTTCTTTAACCTCTTTAGTCGTCGTCGAGTCAAGCACCTGCCTGACAACATCAGGCTGAAACCCACGAATAGTTTGCCCAGATTTATCCTTAATTTCTCTGACAATCTGTGGTCTGAGCAATTGTCCATCATTAGCTACGGCAGCCGCTGCCGTTACGAGTTGAACAGGCGTCACCGCGATGCTCTGCCCGATTGACATCGTTGCAATATTGATTGGCGTAGCTTTGGTGCGGTTAATCATAATACCCTTGGCTTCTCCCGGCAAATCAATATTGGAATGCTGCCCAAAACCAAAAGAATCGATATATCGGTAAAAGGGATCACGACCCAAACGCAGCCCGAGGTTGACAAAGCCGACATTACACGAATTCTGCACGACCTCAGCAAAAGTCTGACTGCCATGCCCGCCATGCTTCCAGCAATGAATATGGCGGCCTTGAACTTCTACTTCACCAGGGTCAAAAAATCGTTCATCAGGTTTAACAAGATGTTCAGACATGACGGCTGATGTAGTAATAATCTTAAAAGTTGAACCTGGCTCATACACATTGGAAACAGCAATATTCCGCCATAGTTTGGGAGAAAACTCGGCAAATTTATTAGGGTTATAGTCCGGCCTGTTGGCAAGCGCCAGAATGCCGCCATCACGCGGATCAATGGCAATAATAGTCGCCGCTTTGGCCTGTGTTTCTTTCATCACCCGGTCAAGCTCCCGCTCGACAATCTGTTGGATGACCAAATCAATTGTAAGATAAATATTCTGTCCTTCGACCGGCGGCACAAAGCGGTGAGACGCCTGAGGGATCTCCCGACCCCTGGCATCATATTCAATGACAATGCTGCCGGAACGGCCTTTGAGATAACTGTCGAAAGTCATTTCTACACCATCAAGCCCTTGACTGTCAATGCCGTTAAATCCAAGAATATGGGCTGCAAGATTGTCATAAGGATAGTGCCGCTGGCCTTCCTGAGTCAGGCCAATGCCCGGAAGATCGAGCAGTTGCACTTTTCGAGCGATATCCGGTTCAATCTTTCGCTTTATCCAGGTAAATGCCTGCCGTTTTTTCAGTTTATTTTTAAGTTTATTTTCATCTAATGCCAAAATAAATGGAATTTTGAAGTTCCAGTAGCTCTCTCCCCAGTAATTACGGGGATTCTAACATCAACAGCAGGAGCATAAGCACTTAAAAAGTGTTTAAAAGTGCTTAACTGATATTTTTACCATCTTATAATATTTTCAGGTTTCTCAGCGTACTGCACCTCAATCCATTTATCCAACTCCTTCTTGATCACTCGCCAAGAGTTACCTACTTTAATAGCAGGGAATTCTTGAGATCTTGCAAGGATGTAAAGCATGGACTGAGACATTTTTAAATAAGCAGCCGCCTCTTTAATTGTCATCATAGGACTTTCCATTATTAAAGTTACCTTTCTATTTATTATTTGTCAAGATTTTACGACACTAAATATTTACGTCCCAGAACAGATTTTTATGATTTCTTTCTCATTTGTTATTCCTCCATATTATTATCATTATTGACATACTGTTTGTTTTTAGGTAAAATGTATATAATATCTTAAAATTCACTTAACAAAAGGGAGTATTGCTAATGAATGATCAAATGATCCCTAGAACTTTAGGGGGAAGACTTAGAGAAGCTAGAGAAGCATTAGGATATAGCCAAGAATACGTTGAAGAAAAAGTAGGAATTCCACAGAACATTATTTCAAGGCTTGAACTTGATCTAACTAAGAAGCCCAAAATGGAACACCTGGAAAAACTATCCAATTTCTATGGTAAAACTGTTGAGTACCTAATAACAGACCCTTATAGCATTGAGCATATTCCTTGGAAAATTCGTATGATGCTGTTTGATAAAGAAGCGATGCCCTATATTGCAGAAGCATTCGTAAGGTACGAACAGAGCAAACTAGATAAGATAGCTCAAGCCTTTAAGAAATAACAGGGGGTAATTACTCCTGTTTTTTCTTTTTATTTACCCTTCCATTTTCTTCTAAAATCCCAAGTCTTATCTCCAATTTTTATTTCTTGAAGAATGCCTTTAGTATCATTAACGAATACATAAGATTCCCCTTGTTTTACTGTAGTTTTAATCGTTCTCCAGGTATCATGAAAGACTGTACTGCGAATTTCCCCATAGTCCGTATCGAAGGTAAACCACGCCATTTCATTCTTGTTTTTATCGAGCTTACTATAGATACGCATAAGCTTGCCTAAGATGACTTTAGGTAGCCCTTTGAAGCTAAACCCTAACACTTCATATTCACCCTTGACTTCATCGAATGATTCTGAAGTAGTTTCAAGAGTTTTACATTGGCATTCCTTTAGTTTGTCTTCCCATAACTTAAGTTGACGACTGTATTTTTTAATTGATTTATCATCGGCAGCATTTGCTAACGCAAGTTGATTCTCTTGGATTTTATTTTGGCATTGCTGTTGTCTCTTAAGTAGTTCTTGAAG